>Ga0137407_10000849_pt1 | contig 20071 bp, 20 predicted proteins | sample CZOMad2_2_16fung_FD_108410 | JGI IMG/M metagenome (GOLD analysis project Ga0137407, IMG submission 108410) | Vadose zone soil fungal communities from Angelo Coast Range Reserve, California, USA - CZOMad2_2_16fungal (Illumina Assembly) | ecosystem: Environmental > Terrestrial > Soil > Vadose... | reverse complement strand
TAATTAGCGCTGCCGCGCTACGGTTTGATGCCGAGGAGCTTCGCCGCCGTCCCGCCGAGCATGGCCACGCGCTCGTCGTCGCTCAAGCCGGGCGTGCCGAGGATGTGGTCGACCGACGTCTTCGTCCACGGGAACGGATAGTCGGTCCCCATGACGATCTGGCCCGGCCCGGTCTCGGCCACCAGGTGGCGCAACGCCTCGGGTGTGAAGACGAGCGAGTCGAAGTAGAGCTGCCTCAGATACTCGGTCGGCTTCTTCTTGAGCACCTTGGTGCACCGATCAGGGAAGGTCACGCAGATCGCGTCGGAGCGCGCCGCGTAGGACGGGAGATAGCCGCCGCCGTGCGCCGCGCAGATCTTCAGCCCGGGATAGCGGTCGAGCGTTCCCTCGAAGATCAGATGCGAGAGCGCGATCGTCGTCTCGAGCGGATTGCCGATGGCGTTCTCGAGCCCGCCGCTGCCCTTCAGCCGAGATTTGAGATCGGCCGGGGCGCCATCGGCCTGCGGGTGCATGAACACCAGCACGCCGAGCTGCTCGGCCTTCGCCCAGAACGGGTGAAACTTCGGATCGGCCAGATCCTCGCCGGCGACGCTGCCGCCCACGCCGGCGCCGCGCAGGCCGTACTTCTTGACGCCCTCTTCCAGCTGCTCGGCGGCGAGATCCGGGTGCTGGAGCGCCACCGACGCGAACGCGACGAAGCGGTCGGGGTTGGCGGCGCAGGCTTCCGCGAGCTTTTCGTTCTGGATCCGGATCAGCTCGCGCGCGACGTCGCGGTCAGCCTTGTACCAGTACGGGTTGATGCTCAAGGCCTCCATGTCGATGCCTTGCTCGTCCATCGCCTGGATCCGGTCCGCGGCCCGCGACATGAGGAGTGTCTGCGGCTCGACCTTGCGCCCCATCAGCGCCATCGCCTCGGGGACCGCGCAGTGTGCGTGCACGTCCACCGTCTTGACGCGGCGACCGTTCACGACGACTTCCCGGCGTCGCGCCTGCGCCTGGGCGGGTGCCGCGCTGGCCAGATTACAGCCGACGAACGCGATGCCGGCCACCGCGCCAGCGGTCTCCCCGACGAACTCGCGGCGAGTGCTCATGGTGTCCTCCAAGACGTCGCGCCCGCGTGGCTCGCGCGACACCTATCAGGGTCCGTGACTCGCGCGCAGGGTATCACACGCGCCGCGGCGTCCACCGGCCCTCGGTCAGCCCGGAGTCCCGCTTCGGCCCAAGGTCTCTGGGCCGAAGGTCCCATGGTTGGCCATCGCGAGGTCGTTCTACCCTCGAGCCAACACGTTCTCGACGAACGGAGGTCACCATGGGGCTCCTCGATCAGCTGGTCGCTGGTCTCGGCCGACAGTCTGCGGACAGCCAGCAGGGCAGCGTCTTCCTGGATCTCGCAACCACGGTCATTCAAGGGCATCCCGGCGGGCTCGCCGGGCTCCTCGAGCAGTTCACCGCGGCCGGGCTCGGCCGCGAGGCCAGCTCGTGGGTGAGTACCGGCCAGAACCTGCCGATCTCGGCCGAGCAGCTCGCCGAGGTGCTCGGTCAGGGCAACGTGCGCGCGCTGGGGGAAAAGTTCAACATCAGCCCCGAGTCGGCATCGTTCGGGCTCGCGAGCCTGCTTCCGGCCCTGGTCGACCATCTCACGCCGAACGGCCAGGTCGAGACGCCGCTGACCCCGTCGCTCAACGCGCTGCACGGGCGGTTCAACGTATAGCGGGGCTAGAACAGCGGGCTGTTCGACTCGAGCCCGAGCACGGTGCGTCCCACCGCCTCGTAGTTCACGAACTGCAGCTGGTTGTGGCGGGTGACGACCTCGGCGTCGCGCGCGTACCGCTCGAGCGGGCTCGAGGTGAAGATCGACGTGGTGCCGGCGGTGGAGCAGACCATGTGGGTGGCAGTGGCCGCGCTCTGCGCCGCGTGCGTCATCGCCAGGCGCAGATCGGCGCGCTGGCGCTCGGTGATCGGCCGCGAGGCGACGGCGGCCTCCCACATCTCTCCGACGACGTCGAACAGCAGCGCACGGCCCGCACGCAGGATCGCCTCGGCTTCGCCGATCTTCGCCTGCACCAGCGCCCGGTCGCGCAACAGCTCCGACGACGAGCGCGGGATCTTCACCTGCGCCAACTCGACGAACGCGTCGATCGCGGCGCGCGCGACCCCCAGGCCCACGCAGCAGAAGCCACACCCCGCGAGGTCGAAGCCGTGCATCCGGTTCATCGGCCCGGTGACCCGCGCGCGCAGATCGAGCGCCGAGAACGTGCGTTCTTCGGGCACGAAGAGATCCTCGACCTCGATGTCGTGGCTGCCCGTCCCACGCAGGCCGCTCACGTCCCAGGTGTCGAGAATGCGCGCGATCGATTTCGGATAGAAATAGGCGATCCGAATCTCCTGATCGCCGTTGGGCCGGAGCCTCGGCTTGTCGCCGTCGAAGACCTTGCAGGCGCCGTGCAGCGCGGATGAGTGCATGCAGCCGCTGGCGAAGAACCAGTGACCGGTGACCCGATAGCCGCCGGGCGCCGCGGCGGCGCGGCCGCGGGGATTCGCCGACCCGGCCGAGATGCCGATCGGATCACTGAAGAAGATCTGGCGGCGTACCTCGGGCGCGAACTGCGCGCTCTGCCGCAGGGTGTTGATCCCCATCGCCAGGCACCAGCCCGCCGAGCCGTCGGCCCGCGCCACCTCCTCGATCACGCGCAGGGTCGTGAGAATGTCGGCGCCCAGCCCGCCTTCGGCCTCGGGAAGGGCCACCCTGAAGAGCCGGGCGTTGGCGATGTCCATGACGAGCTCGGGCGGAAGCTGTCGAGCGGCTTCGATCTCGGCGGCACGCTCCCGGATGCGCGGCGCGAGCGCGCGCGCAATGGCCAACGGCGTGGTCGCTGCCGGCACCGTGTCGGTGATCATGGAATCGGGCCATCCTGCGCCCGTCGCGGGCGGCTCGTCAAGACGCCGATCTCGGGCCGACGACGAGCCGCTCGTGGAGCGCGGAGATCATCTCGTCGACGGCGGCGCTCGCCCACATCGGGAAGAACGGCGACTGCTGGAGCGCGCCCCAGTCGCGGATGAAGACGCGAGCCACGCCGGCGAGCGTAGCCTCGGCAGCCGGGGGCGTCAAGGATGGTGACCTCTTGACGCCGCGTCTCTTTGGGTCGATTCTCGCCCGCATCGAGCGACTCACGTCGCGCTCGACTTCGAACGATTGGAGGACACCGCCGTGGCGCGAAACGGATATCGGATCTTCGACGCCGACACCCACGTCGGGCCGACGATGGACGTGCTCGAGGGCTATCTGACCTCGCCCGAGCGCGCGGCGCTCGCGCCGCTGGGCGATCTGCGCCGCGTGAACAAGCGCACCGGCCAGATCTCGTATCACGCCGGCGAGCGCAAGTACGAGCGGCGGCTGGGCGAGCCGGCGGCCCGGCCGGTGGACCCCCGCGCCTACATGGGCGCCTATAGCGGCGCGCACAAGGGCCGTGATCCTGACCCGCAGGTCGACCACGATCCCGCGTCGCGTATCGCCGATATGGACTCCGAGGGCGTCGACGTCAACCTGCTGCTGCCCTCCGGCTGGTTCGGCACCTGGACGACCGTCGAGGACACCGGGCAGGAGCTCGCGCTGTACCGCGCCTACCATCGCTGGATGGCGGACTACTGCTCGACCTATCCCGATCGCCTGAGCGGCGTCATCCTGGTCTCCGGCCGCGACGTCCGCGGAAGCCTCGCGGAGGTCGAGCGATGCGCGGCGCAGCCGTGGGCGCTGGCGCTCTTCTGCTATGCGCCGTACGGCATGCCTCTGGACCATCCCGATCTCGAGCCGTACTGGGCGGCCGCGCAGCATCACGACCTGTCGGTCGTGCTCCACACGTTCACCGTCATGCCGCCGTACGCGCCGGGAGGTCTGGATACGTGGGACAACCTCTGGCTGCAGCGCTCGGCCGCGCATCCATGGTGCGGTATGCGCAACATGGCCGCGCTCATCGGCGCGGGTGTGCTCGATCGGTATCCAAATCTGCGACTGGGAGTGCTCGAGGCCGGCCACGGCTGGCTTCCGTTCTGGGCCAAGCGACTTGACGAGCACGCCGAGTCCGTCGCGCGAGCTCTGCCCCCGCTCAAGAGCAAGCCGACCGACTACATCACCTCCGGTCGTTTCTTCCAGACCATCGAGATGTCGGAAGGCGTCGAGCTGACGAAGGCGGTCATCCAGCTCCTCGGCGAGGATATCTTGATGTACGCCTCGGACTACCCGCACGGAGAGAGCTGGTTTCCAAAGTCGGTCGATACGGTGATGGCGTGGGATCTGCCAGAGCCCATGAAGCGCAAGCTCTTCTGGGACAACGCCGCGCGCTTCTACCGTCGGTTCAAGCGCGCACCGGTCGATGCCGCTCCGACCACAGATCGTGTCTGACCGAGCGGCGCCCCGACCCTCGACGAAGCTCAGGGCGCTGCTGGCTCGCGACGATCGAGTTCTGGCAGTGCTGGGCGCGCCCAACGCCTTCCACGCCAGGATCATGGAGGCCGCCGGTTGCGAAGCGGCGTTCGCGGGTACCGGCATCACCGGTGGTAACTACACCGCGCTCCCCGACACCGGCCTCCTCTCCGCTACCGAGTGCCTCCAGTTCGCGGGGTACATCGCGCGCGCCGTTTCCTTCCCGGTCATCCTCGACGGCGACACCGGCCACGGCGGCCCGCCCGCGGTGCGCCGGCTCGTGCACGAGAGCATCCGAGCCGGCCTCGCCGGCATTCGCATCGACGATCAACCCATCGAGGGCAAGCGTGCTACGCAGTCGGACGGTATCGAGGTGGTCTCGCGCGAAGCGGCCGTCGAGCGCTACCAGGCCGCGGTTCGCGCGCGCGACGAGCTCGATCCCGACTTCGTGATCATGGCCCAGTGCTACGCGCGCGACGCGGTGAACGGCGGCATGAGCGAACTGCTGGAAAGACTGAACACCTATCTGAGCCGCGGTCAGGTCGACTGGGTGCAGTTTGAGTCACCCCATTCGGTGGACGAGATCAAGGAGGCTCGCGCCGCGGTGGCCGGCGTGCTCTCGGTCATGCAGGGCAAGTTGCCCCGGCCGTTGAGCTTGTCCGAGCACTTCGCTCTCGGACTGCGGGTGGCCTGGTACACGTTCCTGCCGGACCAAGCTCTGAAGGCCACCAGCTGGGCATTCATGCGCGACTTCATGCAGCGCGGCATCGACGCCTGGATCGACTTTCAAGCCCATCACGCGGGCAACCCGCACATTCGAACCCGCCAGTCGAATCCCTAGGCGTCTGAATTGCCCGCCTCGCACGGCATTGCCACTCTGGCCACCCGGCGTCGCCGCTAGTCGTCTGATTTTGCGAAGTTCTTGCCGCCGGCGTTCATGGCATCGCCCATGCTCACCTTTCAAATCGAGTCTTCCATAAGAGGGGTCCGAAGACGGGAGGAGCCAACGCCATGAAACGGATGCTGCTGATCCTGGCCACGATCGCCCTGATGATGCCGCCCGCCGTCTTGCTCGCTCAGCAGTCGCCCACCCCCGAGGCGAAGAAGACCGCGAAGGCCGACGACGCGACGCGGCCGAGCGGGGACGGCGCCGGCCAGACCATGAAGGACTCCTGGATCACGACCAAGACGAAGCTCGCGCTCACCACGGACAATCGCACAAAGGCGCGGCACATCTCGGTCGAGACGCGCGCCGCGGTCGTCATGCTGCGCGGCAAGGTCTCGAGCACCGAGGAACGGGCCGCGGCCGAAGAGATCGCTCGCGGCATCTCGGGCGTCGCCTACGTGAGCAACGCGCTGCAGATCGTCCCGGACGACCAGCGCAAGACCGTCGACGCGAAGGACGACGGAATCGAGACCGCCATCCGGGAGCGGCTCCTCAAGGACACGCAGCTCAAGGACGCGTCCATCAAGGTGCGCTCGGACAACAGCGTGGTGACCCTGCGCGGCAAGGTCCAGGACCCGAAGGCCAAGTCGCATGCCTCCGACGTGGTCCGCGGGGTGCCGGGTGTCCGGGGGGTGAGGAACGAGCTCGCCCTGTAGGGTTGGCTCGACGTCCGTCCACACATGCTGGCTCAGGCGGACTTCCAGAGAGCTCTGGCGCTGGCACTCGGCGAGCTCGCGCCCGCGTGGACGATCGTGGGTGAGTGCTCGGCGGTCGATCGTCTCGATCCGACCCACTGGGGCTCGGGCCCGCAGAGCTTCCAGGTCACGCTTCGCCACCGCGTGACCGGACATCTCAAGGTGCTCGGCCGTCGGGGGTCGTACGAGCCGACCGCGAGCGTGCATCCCGCGGTCGCGCTCTCGCTCATCGGGGCGTACCGTCACGGGAACCCCGAACCGATCCGCCGATACCTCGAAGAGATCGGCGTCGCGGCGACCGCGCCGAGCGACAGCCACCACTTTTTCCATCGCCCCTCGATCGTCCCCTCATCGGCCGACGCCACCACTGAACCCGCCGAGCTCGTGTCGGCGAGCCTCGCGCTCGCCACCTCGATCTCCGAGCCCAGCGCCGCGTCCGCCGTCGGCGGGGACGACGGCTCGGAACCCGATCTCGACGGCCCTCCCCAGCGAATGTCGAGGCCGTGGAGCCTGAGCATTCACAAATCGAGATCCACGGCGCTTCCGATGGTCGCCTCACCACCGCCGCGCGAGGTCCTGTCACCACCGATGCACGGCTCATCACGAAGCGCGCACGTGGCGCCGCCGGCCGACGCGCGAAAGCCGATGCTCGGACGACTCAGGCGAGAGCTCGAGATCTGGTACTGGCGCCGAGGTGCGAGCGGTAAGGACAAGCCTCACGCGCGGGATTGAGCCGGGCGAGACGGCCGCGCGCGGCCGCCCCACCCGGATTTGGCGCTAGTTCTTGCGGAAGGCGTCGAACAGCTCCCCGAACAGATCCCACTTCTCGCCGTTGAACTTGGCGAGCTGCTCCTGCTCGATCGGCGCGAAGTCGGTCGGGCTCGTGTTGACCTTGACCCCGGGCAGCAGCAGCGGCAGCTCGAAGTTCTTGACGTTGGCGGCCTGGCGCATGATGTTCTCGCGCGAGAGATCATTGCCGCACTGCTTGAGCACCTGGGTCATCAGGATGGCGACGTTGTAGCCGTACGCGTTCGACTGATCGTCGAGGGCCCCCTCGGAATAGTACTTCTTCATGAATGCTACCCAGTCCGTGAAGCCCTTGTCGTTCCGCCACTGGGGATCGGTGACTTCCTTCATGTAGAGCGCGGTGATGAGGTCTTTCGAGGCCTCGAGCCCGGCCGGCTTGAGCACCGTGGCCAAGGAGCTCGACACGTTGTTCAGGTAGTGCACCGGCTTCCAGCCGATGTCGTGCGTCTTCTTGATGGCCTGCACGGCGAACTTCGGGATCGTGATGTTGAAGAACACGGTGGCGCCGCTGTTCTTGAGATTCACGATCTGCGAGTCGATCGTGGGATCGGTGACTTCGTAGCTCTGCCGCATCACGATCATCTTCTTGTTGGCATCGCCGAGCCCGTCCTCGAAGCCCTTCAGGTAGTCCTTGCCGTAGTCGTCGTTCTGGTAGAGGATCCCGACCTTCGCGTTGGGGTGGTTCTTGAGCACGTGGGCCGCGTAGACGCGCCCTTCCGTCTGGTAGTTGGGCTGGAAGCCCATCGTCCACGGGAAGTTCTGCGGGTCGTTCCACTTCGTGGCGCCGGTGGCCACGAAGAGGTGGGGCACTTTCTGCTGGTTCATGTACTTGTGGATGGCGCTGTTCGGAGGCGTGCCGAGGGTCTGGAAGAGCGCCGCGACCTGGTCCTGCTCGACCAGCTTGCGCACCATCTCGACGGTCTTGGGCGGCGAGTAGCCGTCGTCGTAGGTGATGTAGTTGATCTTCCGTCCGTTGACGCCGCCCTCGTCGTTGACCTTCTTGAAGTAGGCACCGATGACCTTGCCGATCGTGCCGTAGGCCGAGGCCGGGCCGCTGTAGGGATTGGTGTTGCCGATCTTGATCTCGGTGGCGGTGACGCCGACCACCGTCTGGGCGTCCGCCGGGACCGTGGCCAGGACGGCCAGGCCCAGCGTGAGCACGATGGCGAGCAGTTGCCGGGTACGTCTCATGAGGACTCCTCCATGTTCACGTCGTGGTATGGGCCTGCGTGGGGACGGCGCTCCGCCCCTCTTGTTGAACTCGAGACCGGGTCGCCCGGATCCAGAGTAGCCGGATCCCCCCGGCGATGCCAAACGGCATGAGGTACATGAACCCGATCAGGAACACGCCGAAGATGGCCCAGGGCGCCGCCTTGGAGATGTCCTGGGCCCAATTCGGGACGAATTGGATGAACAGGGCGCCGAAAACGGCGCCGGAGATCGACGCCAGGCCGCCGATGACGCTGCCGATCAGGAGCGTCACCGACAAGAACACGTTGAAGGAGTCGGGCGCGACGTAGGCGATGACGGAGGCGGACAGGGCTCCCGCCACCCCGGTGTAGGCCGCGCTCACCCCGAAGACCAGCGACTTGTAGAGCGCAGTGTTGATCCCCATCGCCTCGGCGGCGATGTGGTTGTCACGGATCGCGACGATGGCGCGGCCGATCCGCCCTTTCAGGAGATTCGCCCCGAGCCAGAACAAGAGCACGAGCACGCCCAGGGTGACGAAGTAGAGCCACTGGTCGGGGTTCAACGAGAGGCCGAACGGCGCGTTGGGCTTGCTCAGGACGATGCCCTGCGAGCCGCCCGTCCAGTGCTCGAAGTACTTGAGGATCTGAGGGACCGCCAGCGCCAGCGAGAAGGTGGCCAGCGCGAGATAGAGCCCCTCGAGCCTGAGCGCCGGAAGGCCGAAGAGGAATCCGACGATCAGGCAGAGCACGCCGGCCACCGGGATCGTCCAGCCGTACGGGATGTTCCACCGGTCCATCATGATCGCCGACACGTAGGCGCCCACCGCGTAGAACGCGCCGTGACCCAGCGAGAACTGGCCGTTGTAGCCGGTCAGCATGTTCAGGCCGAGGATCGCGATCGCGTAGATGTAGACCTGCGAGAACTGGAAGAGGCGGAAGTTGCTCAGCACGAACGGCAGCGCGCACCCCACCACGAGGAGCGCGAGCAAGCCGATGATGCGCGGCAGACGCGAAGCGCTCACACTCGCTTCACCACCGTGCTGCCGAAGAGCCCGGTCGGCTTGACCAGCAGCACCACGATGATCATCGCCAGGGCCACCGTGAACTTGAGCTCGGTGCCGATGAAGCTCACGTACGTTCCCACGAGGTTCTCGACGACGCCGACGATGAACCCCCCGAGCACCGCCCCGCCCGGGCTCGTGAAGCCGCCGAGGGTGGCCGCGGCGAAGGCGTAGATCTGCACGCCGCCCATGAGATTGGGCTCCAGGGTCAGGACCGGCGCGACCATCATCCCCGCGACGGCGCCGAACACGGCGGCCAGTCCCCAGCCCAGCGCGAGCATCCAGCCCACGCGAATGCCGACGAGCCGGCTCGAGACCGGGTTGTGCGCGGCCGCGCGCATGGCCAGCCCGAGCGGCGTGAACCGAAAGAAGAGATAGATGCACAGGAGCACGAGCAGGGTGACCTCGATCTGCCCGAGGTCGTGGGCCCCGAGGACGATGTTGCCGGCCTTGAACGGATTCGCGGGAAACGGGCTGGGAAAGGGCTTCTGCACGTAGGTCCAGATCCAGCCGGCGACGCTGTTGCAGATGACCAGCAGCCCGAGCGTGACCATGACGATCGAGAGGATGGGCGCGTTCTCGACCGGGCGGATCACCACGCGCTCGATCACGATGCCGCCCGCGAACGCGATGGCCAAGGTCGACAGAAACGCGGCCCAGTACGGCATCCCCCCGTTGATCAGGGACCAGCAGATGTAGGTCGCGAACATCGCCAGCTCGCCCTGCGCGAAGTTCACGACGTCGGTGGCCTGATAGATCATGACCAGGGCGAGCGCCAGGCTGGCGTAGATGCCGCCGGTAGCGAGCCCCGAGACGACCTGCTGGATGAAGATGTCCATTCAGTACCCCAGGTACGCGCGGCGGATCGCGTCGTCCTTGCGCAAGACGTCCGACGGCCCTTCCATCACGACCCGGCCGGTCTCGAGCAGGAACACGTGGTCGGCCAGGTCCAGCGCGAGCGCGGCGTTCTGCTCGACCAGCAGGATGGTGACGCCGGTTTGATTGATCGTCTTGAGAATCCTGAAGATCTCGCGCACGACGAGCGGCGCCAGGCCCAGCGAAGGCTCGTCGAGCAGCAAGAGCCGCGGGCGTAGCATCAGCGCGCGCGCCACCGCGAGCATCTGCTGCTCACCGCCAGAGAGCGTGCCGGCCGCCTGACGCCGCCGCTCGCGCAACGCCGGGAAGTAGGCGAACACGCGCTCAAAGTCGTCCTTGAGATTGCCGCGCTCGCGGCGGCCCCAGGCGCCCAATTTCAGATTTTCTTCGACGGTGAGGTGGACGAACGTGCCACGGCCCTCGGGCGCGTGGGCGATGCCGAGCTGCACGACGTCCTCGGTGGCCTTTCGCTCGAGCGCCTCGTTCTCGAAACGAATCGTGCCGGTCGTGCGCACCATGCGCGAGATCGCGCGCAACGTCGTCGTCTTTCCCGCGCCGTTCGCGCCCAGGATCGTCGTGATCCCGCCTTTCGCCATGCTGAAGCTGACCCCGTGCAAGGCCTTCGTCCGTCCGTAGAAGGCCTCGAGCCCCTGCACCTCCAGGAGCGTGCTCACGCGGCCTCGCTCCCGAGATAGGCCCGGATCACCTCGGGGTTGCGCTGCACCTCGGCCGGCGTGCCCTCGGCGATCTTCCGGCCGAAGTCGAGCACGACCACCTTGTCCGAGACCTGCATGACCAGGCTCATGTGGTGCTCGACCAGCAAGATCGTGAGGCCGCGCTCGGCGCGGATGCGCTGGATGAGCGCGCCGAGCGTGCCGACTTCCTCGTGGTTGAGCCCGCCCGCGGGCTCGTCGAGGAGCAGGAGCTTCGGTCGGCTGGCCAGCGCCCGCGCGAGCTCGACGCGCTTGAGCGTGGCGAAGGGCAATCCGGCAGCCGGATGGTGCGCGACCCGGCCGAGGTCCAGAAAATCCAGGAGCTCCTCGGCGTGGGCTCGGCACCCGGCCTCCTCGCGCGCGACCCAGCCGAGCTTGAGCGCGTTCGAGAGAAAGTCGCTCGACGTACGGCAGTGGGCGCCGACCATCACGTTCTGCAAAACGCTCTGCGTCGGGAAAAGGGCGAGATTCTGGAAGGTGCGGCCGATCCCGAGCCCGACGATCTTGTGTGCGGGTTGGGTCAGCAGCGGGGCGCCCTCGAAGCGGACCGTCCCCGCCGACGCCGTGTAAAGCCGGCTCAGGCAGTTGAACAGCGTGGTCTTGCCCGCGCCGTTCGGCCCGATCAAACCCACGATCTGTCGGGGCTCGATGTCGAACGAGACCCCGTCCAGTGCGAGGATGCCGCCGAACCGGACCGTGACGTCACGAACGCTGAGGATCGGCACCTGGTTCTCCGCGCGGGGAGGCGGTCTCCCGCTCGAGCGCGCAGAGTATATGCGAAGGGCCTCGTTTCGAGAAGCGCACGGGTCGGCTTACTTCTTGGCGCGAGCCTCCTCGTAGAGCGGCAGCACCTTCTGGGAGAACTCGGTGAGGTCCTTGATACGAGCCTCGTTCGACGGGTGGGTCGACAGAATCTGAGGCGGCGCGCCGCCGCCCGACAGCTTGCCCATCTTCTGCCACAGCGCGATCGCGGCGCGAGGATCGTAGCCCGCGCGCGCCGCGAGCTCGACGCCCATGCGATCGGCTTCGGTCTCGTGAAGACGCGAATACGGAAGCAGGAACCCGACCTGAGCGCCCGCCCCGGCCGCCGCAGTGCCCAGCTGTCCGGTGCCGAAGAAGATGTCGGCGGCGGTTCCGAGAAGGGTGGCGCCGGCGCCGGCGGCGACCTGCTGGGAAGCGCGCTCTCGACTATGCTCGCGCAGCGCGTGCGACATTTCGTGTCCCATCACGGCGGCGAGCTCGTCGTCCGTGATCTGGAGCTTCTCGATGATGCCGGTATAGACCGCGATCTTGCCTCCGGGCATGCACCACGCGTTGATCTCTGGCGAGGTCAGGACGTTCACTTCCCATTTCCACTCCAGCGCGTCCTTGCGAAACACCGCGGTTTGCGGAATGAGCCGCTTCGCGATGGCGCGAACGCGCTCCACCTGCTGCGGATCCTTGTTGACGTTGCCCTTCGGGCTCTGCTCCTTGAGCACACTCTGGTACTGGGCCGCCGCGGCCTGGTCCATCTCAGCCGATGACACGAGCAGGAGCTGGCGCCGCTCGACCCCGACCGCGCCCTGCTCTGTCGTCGTCGAGCACGCGGCGAGCGATAGCGCCGCGAGGGCCAGGATCCCTACGCGGCCGATCGTCCAAATTCGCATGGTTGCCTCCTGTGCTCCGGGCCGGTCACGATCTCGGTCTCCACCTCGGCTCCACTTCGATCATAGAGACTAGTGCGAAAGGGTCAAGGACCAGGGCAAACGGAGCGCCACTCTTGACCACGCCGAGGCCCTTGGAGCACTATTGCCCCGGCTGGACGGACGCTCTGCGCGCGCGTGACCGGATCCGGGTCTTCTCCGGAAGGAGGACGTGATGGACCGTCGAGATATTCTCGCCGAACGCCCACTCGAGAGCGGTCGTGGCTTCATGCCCGGCGTGAGCGTCAACCCGTCGAGAGTGCTCTTCACCGCCGGGTTGACCGGCAGAGGGCCGGACGGGAATCTCGTCGCGGGCGGCATGGGGCCGCAGGCACGCCGCGCGTTCGAGCGTCTGCAGGGCGTGCTGTCGCGGGCCGACGCGCGATTCGACAACGTCATCAAGCAGCTCGTCTACGTGACGGACCTCGACGCCTATAACGCGAGCGGTCGTGCGGAGCGGGCCAAGTTCTTCGGTGCCCGGCCCGCGTCGACGGGATTGGTCGTGCGGCGGCTGGCCGACCCAGCCATGCTCATCGAGGTGGAGCTGGTCGTGGATCTCGGTGGGTCCCCCGGCGGCAAGCCGTTGCTCGAGAAATACAACGCGGAGAACCACGGCGGCGATTTCCACCAGGGCGTGATCGTCAACGGGGGGCGCCTGCTCTATCTGGCCGGTCAGGTTGCCAACAATCCCGACGGCTCGGTGGCGGGTGTCGGCGACTGGCGGCGTCAGGCGGAGAAAGTCTACGAGAACATCGGCCACGTGCTGCGTGCCGCCGGCGCGACGTCGGCGAGCGTGGTGAAAGAGACCACGTGGGTGCTCAGCATCGATTCCTGGGGCCAGCACCGCGGTCCGGTGCGCCGCGATTTCTACAAGGGCGACTTCCCGGCCTCGACCCTGGTCGAGATCCCGGGGCTGGCCCGTCCGGAGTTCCTGGTCGAGATCGAAGTGATCGCGGCCATCGTGTAATCAGCCGTAATCAGGAGGATCGACGATGCCGTTCAGCACGATTGCCACACCCGAGGCGAAGCCGGTCGCGAACTACAAGATGGCGACGCGAATGGAAGGCGGCCGGCTCCTCTACGTCTCTGGGCAGGTCGCGTGGGACGCGACCGGCAACATCGTCGGCAAGGGGGACGTGCGCGCACAGGCGCGGCAGGTCTTCGAAAATCTGCGCGGCGTCTTGCGGGCGGCCGGCGGCGATCTCGCGAGCCTCATGAAGATCACGACCTACATCACCAAGCTCGAGGACTTCCCGGCCGTCGCTCAGGCGCGCGGCGAGGTCTTCCAGGGCGAGCTTCCGGCCAGCACCCTGATCGTGGTCAAGAGTCTGTTCCATCCGGATTTCCTGATCGAGGTCGAGGGCGTGGCGGCGGTGTAAGCGACGGCGGCTCACGAACCGCGAACGCGAGCGCGACGCCCGCGAGGGCCAGGATCGCCGCGAGCACGCAGCCGGCGCTGAACGAGCCGGTGAGGTCGCGCACCCAACCGGTCGCGGTGGGGCCGACGATGGCGCCGATGAAGCTGATGCTGTTGCTGAAGCCGAACGCCGTGCCCAGCTCTTCGGGGCGGACCAGCCGCGCCAGGAGGGCGTAGACCGCGCCCCAGATCGACCAGCAGAAGAAGGCGGCCACGAACAGGACGACCGCCAGCCACGGAATCGATCGCTGAGCGATGACGATGGCCATGGCCAGCATCGACACCGTCAGCCCGCCGAGCCCAGCCACGATCACGCTCTTCGAGTTGTAGCCCCGATCGACCAGACGGTCGTGCGTCCATCCGCTCGCGACCATCCCCAGAGAAGCCGCGATCCCCTGTAGCGCCGCGTAGCTACGGCGCGGGCGAGATCCGTCACGCCGACTTCGGCGAAGAACAGCGGCGCCCACGTCGCCAGGATGAACTGGTTGCCGATGGCACAGAGGCTGACGAGCCCGAGCGTCCAGAGCGGTCCGTTCGAGAAGAGACTCCGGAGCCGCTGGCCGACGGGCACCCGCGTCGCCGCCGGCGCGGGCGCCGGCACGTAGCGGGCGATCAGCAGCGCAGCCATGATCGGGCCGAGCCCGAATAGCATCATCACCGTCCGCCACGGGAGAAACTCGACCAGGAGCCCGCCGATGACGAGCCCAAACGTGAGACCAAGGCCGGGTCCGGAGAACGAGACGCCCTGGCCCAGACCGATTCGGTCGGGCGGCGTGACGGTCGCGATGATGGCCCGGTCATTCGAGAAGAGCGATCCCTGAAAGGCGCCCGTCAGCGCCCGCGCGAGGAAGAGCGTGACGAACGAGCCGGCCAGACCGGTGAGGCCCGCCGCCAGCGCTCCGCCGACCAGGCCGATGAGCAGGACGCGGCGCCGGCCGAACCGATCGCCGAGGAGACCGGACGGGATCTGCATGAGCACGTAGGCGTAGAAGAACGCGGAGGCGAGCAGGCCCGCCCGCGTGTAGGAGAGCTGGAGCTCGTCGATGATCGACGGTAGCAGCGCTGAGAATCCGATGCGGATGACGAAGTTCGCCGCCCACGCAAGGATGAGCAGAGCCCACACCACCACGTACGGAGGCACGGTCATCCCTCGCTTCACCGTATGGATTCGCAGCATTGCGACATTCTCAAAACTGCGGCGTCAACATCCGAACGTTCGTCTGCCCAGCATGGTCCGTCTGGCATAGTCGCCGCCCGCGTTCGCTCTCGTTGATCCTCGGTTCGGCATCCGCGATCTCCGGTTTCCGGATACTTAGCGCTCTCACGACGACGCGACCGCCGCCTGGCATCACCGGTGCACTCCCCTCTCACGCAGAAAGTCCTTCTTCTCGACGAACGCAAAGTCCGGCGAGGGAGGCGCGAACCATCGGAGACCACCATGCCAGGGATGAACACACGGTCGGCCATCACGGGTCTTGGGCTCGGCCTCCTCCTCCTCGAGATCCTCCTCGTGACGCGTCCGGGTACGGCCGGGATGCTGGACGCGGCCTGGACCGCTCCGACGACGAATACAGACGGAAGCCCTCTGACGGATCTGCAATCGTATCGGATCTACTACGGCACCTCGAGCGCTCCGTGTCTGGGATCCTCCGTGGCGCAGATCGCCTCACCGACATCCAGTCCTGGCCCCAATCAGAACGTGAGCCTCAGGCTCACGGGGCTCACCATCGGCTCGCTCTACAGCGTCGCCGTGACCGCGGTGGACGCCATCGGCAATGAAAGCGCCTGCTCGGTCACTGCGAGCGCCGTCGCCCGAGCCGATTTTGGCGTGAGCCCTTCCGGCACCGTGAATTTCGGCGGCGTCAACCTGGGGAGCTTCGCGCAACAAGCCTTCGTCGTCTCGAACACCGGCGGTGGGACGGTTTCCGGGTCGGCGTCGGTCGTCGCACCGTTCAGTATCACGTCGGGAAGCCCGTTCTCTCTCGTTGGAGTAGGAGCAAGCCAGACCGTGACCGTGCGATTCACTCCGACGACAACGACGACCGTGAGCGCCAGTCTGAGTTTCGCGACTGGTGGCGGCACCCTCTCCCCTATCGTGACCGGCAGCGGAATTGGCGCGGACTCGACGCCACCCGCGGTGACGATCACGGCGCCGACCACGAGCTCGACCTACGTCGCGACCGGCTCGTCGCTCACTCTCAAGGGCACCTCCGTGGACAACGTGGGCGTGACCCAGGTGACGTGGGTGAACAGCCGGGGCGGAAGCGGCGCCGCCACCGGGACGAGCAGCTGGACCACTAACCCGATCGCCCTCCAGCTTGGCTCCAACACGGTCACCGTCACCGCGCGGGACGCCGCCGGGAACATGGGCACGGCCAACCTGACGGTGACGCTGAGCGATACCACTCCGCCAACCATTGCTCTCACCGCTCCGGCCACCGGCTCAATCGTGACGAGCACCGTCGCCGTCTCGGGGAGCGCCACCGACAATGTCGGCGTGGCCGGCGTGCAATTCAGGCTCGATGGCGTGAATCTCGGGGCCGAGGTCGCCGCGGCGCCTTACACGGTGCAATGGAACACGACGACGGCTCCCGACGGTGCCCACGTGTTGACGGCCGTGGCTCGCGACGCAGCGGGCAACACGGCCACATCGGCCGGGGTCACCGTCACGGTGGCGAATGCGGCAGCGATCGACAGCACCACCCCGGCAATTTCGAAGGCGAGCCTCTCGGTCACGTTGTCCGGCGCGACGGTCGGCTGGACGACGAATGAGCCGAGCAATACGCAGCTGGAGTACGGCCTGACGACATCCTACGGGACCCTGGCGCCGCTGAATACGACCCTCAGCACATCGCATTCACAGACGATCAACGGTCTGACGCCAAACACCTGGTACCACTTCCGGATGAGGTCGCGAGATGCCGCGGGCAACCTCGGCGTGTCGCAGGACTTCAGATTCAAGACGCGCAGCCGCTGAGATGGTCACGGTCACGGCCGGTCGCCTCAGAGCCCCAGGTAGGCCTTCTTCACCCCTTCGTCACGCAGGAGGTCCTGGGCCTTGCCTTGCATCACGAGCTGACCCGTTTGAAGGACGTAGCCGTACTGGGCGAGCGTGAGCGCCAGCATCGCGTTCTGCTCCACCAGGATGATGGACACGTCGAGTGCGTTGATCTGCCGGATGACCTTGCCGACTTCGGCCGTCATGATGGGCGAGAGGCCCATGGAGGGCTCGTCCAGCAGGAGCAGCTTGGGTCGGCTCATCAAGGCGCGCGCGATCGCCAGCATCTGTTGCTCACCACCGCTCAGCGAGCCGGCGAGCTGCCGTCCGCGCTCCCGGAGGATCGGAAAGTGTTCGTAGATCATCCCCAAGGTGGACGCCACGTCCGCTCGCGATCGTAGGTACGCGCCCATCGTGAGGTTCTCGAGCACCGTCATCTTGGGGAAGAGCCGGCGCCCCTCGGGCACGTGCGCGATGCCGAGGTTCACGATCTGGTGCGGGGCGAGCCCGACCAGCGAGGTGCTCTCGAACCGTAGCGCCCCTCCGCCAGGCTTGACGAGGCCCGTCAGCGCGCGAAGGCTCGTCGTCTTGCCGGCGCCGTTGGCTCCGATCAGGCTGACGATCGACCCCGCGGGGACGCTGAAGGACACGCCCTTCACCGCTTCGACGGTCCCATAGCGAACCCAGAGGTTCTCGACCTCAAGCATGGTTCACGCCGGTGCCGAGATAGGCCTGGATCACTTGCGGGCTCGTGCTCACCTGCGCCGGAGTGCCCTCGGCGAGCTTCTGACCGAAGTTCAGGACGACGATACGCTCGCAAGTGCCCATGACGGCCTTCATGTTGTGCTCGACGAGGAGAATCGTCGTGCCGCGGCTTCGGATCGTCTTCACCAGGTCCATCACGCGGCCGCTCTCGTCGAGGTTCATGCCCGTGACGGGCTCGTCCAGCAACAGGAGGCGCGGCTGCGCCGCCAGCGCCATGGCGATGCCGAGCACGCGCTGGTGTCCGTGCGGTAGGTTGCGGGTGAGCTGGTCGGCGTGCGGCGCCAATCCGGTGAACTCGAGCACTTCACGGCCGCGGGCGATCTCGTCGGCCGGAAAGTCGCGCAGACTGAACAGCACCTGCCGAGGACCTTTGCCGCTGTGCAGGTGCAGACCGAGCAGGACATTCTCGAGGGCCGTCATCTCCTGAAAGAGCGTCGTGAGCTGAAACGTCCGCACCAGCCCGCGCGCGGCGATCTGATGCGGTCTCAGCCCTGTGATGTCCTGGCCGTCGAAGACGATCGAGCCGCGGGTCGGCCGCAGGAACCCACTCAAGAGGTTGAAGCAGGTCGTCTTGCCGGCCCCATTGGGGCCGATCAGGCCGACGATCTCGCCCTTGTCGACGGTGAGGTCGACGCGATTGACGGCCGCCAGGCCGCCGAAGAGCCGAGTGAGATCACGCGTCTCGAGGAGCGCCACGAAGTCAGGCCGCCGGGCTCGGCGTGGGCGCGGAGGCGGTTCGCCACGACCGAAGCTCGGCGAGCTTCCGCGGCAGCGTGATGAGACCGCCGGGCAGGAACAGGATGGTCAGCAGCATGGCGATCGAGAAGAAGATCGTCTCGTACGGGCTTCCGCGGAACGGCTCGGAGAGCAACGACAGGAAGATCGCGCCGACGATCGGGCCGACGAAGTGCCCTCGACCACCGACGTAGTTGTAGACCAGGATGTTCGTCGCCATCAGGAAGCCGAATTCCGGCGGGAACAAAAACCGAATGAAGTGCGCGTAGAACGCTCCGGCCGTCCCCGCGAAGAAGCATCCGAGCATGAAGGCCAGGAGCTTGTGGCGGGCGATATTGACGCCGAGCGATTGGGCCAGGTTGTCGGCCATTCCGATGCTCTTCCAGATGAGTCCGAGTCGGCTGTGCTCGAGCTTCCACAACGCGAGCAGGATCATCAGGGTCAGCCCGACGACGAGATAGTACTGGCTGGCGCGCGACGTCAGCGTCATGCCCAGGATGTTCGGCTTGGGAATCCCGCTCAGGCCGCTCATGCCGCGCGTGAGCGAAACCCAGAGCTGGGCGATGAGGCGGATCACCTCGACGAAGGCCACGGTGACCATCGCGAAGTACACGCCGCGCAGCCGAAGCGCCGGATAGCCGATGACCAGGCCGACCGCGGTGGCCAGCAGCGCGCCGCACAGCAGCGAGATCTCGAACGGCACCGCGAGATTCTTCGCGAGCAGCGCGGAGGTATAGGCCCCGATCGACATGAACGCGGAGTGGCCGATGTTGAGCTGGCCGCACGTCAGTGACGGGCGCAGGCTGGCGGCGAGGATGACGTTGGTGAAGACCAGCGCGAAGACGTGCACATAGTAGTCGCCCCCGAGCGCCGGCACCAGGAGCGCGAGCGCGGCGAGCATCGCCAGGACGATCGGCACGCCGAGCTTACGACGCATAGCCGAAGAGCCCGGTCGGCCTGAACAACAACAGCATGATGATGAACACGAAGCTCAGGAGGAACGCCGGCTCCGCGCCGAGCGCCGTGGCGACGATGGAGTCGATGAGGCCCAGCATGAGCCCCCCGAGGATCGCGCCGGGAATGCTGCCCAGGCCGCCGAGAATGATGATGATGAAGGCCTTCAGCAGCGGTTGCTCGCCCATCATCGGGTCGAGCTTGAAGATCGGCGCCATGAGGGCGCCGCTGGCTGCCGCGAGGGCGAAGCCGATCGCGAACGCGAGGCCGTTGACGACGTGCACGTTGACGCCCTGGAGGGCGGCGGCCTCTTTGTCCTGCTCGATGGCGCGCATGGCGGCGCCGAGTCGCGTCTTGTTGATGAAGAGATAGAGCCCGATCACGAGGGCTCCCGCGACCGGAATGATCATCAGGCGCTCGATGGAGATTCCGACGCCGAAGACGTTCGTGGTGCCGGGAAAGACGGGCGGCACGTGCTTGTCGAGCTGGCCGAAGACCGGATAGCCGGCCGCCTGGAGAAACGTGGTGAGGGCCAGCAGCGCGACCAGGGTCGGCTCGATCCCGCCCTTGACGGGCCGGTAGATCGAGCGCTCGACGAGATACCCGAAGACGCCGAGCAGGATCATGGACGCCACGAAGGCGACGAAGTAGGGCACGCCGCCCTGGAAAAAGACGTAGTAGATGACGAACGCGCCCAGCATATAAACCGCGCCGTGCGCAAAATTGATGATGTGCATCATGCCGAACATGAGCGTGAGCCCCAGGGCCATCAGGATGTAGATCGAGCCGAGGGACACGCCGACGATCGCGCT
>Ga0137407_10000848_pt1 | contig 20088 bp, 24 predicted proteins | sample CZOMad2_2_16fung_FD_108410 | JGI IMG/M metagenome (GOLD analysis project Ga0137407, IMG submission 108410) | Vadose zone soil fungal communities from Angelo Coast Range Reserve, California, USA - CZOMad2_2_16fungal (Illumina Assembly) | ecosystem: Environmental > Terrestrial > Soil > Vadose... | reverse complement strand
TCCCTTGACGATCAAACACCCGAAGAGTTCAGAGATGCGCACGCTTCTCGGCGTTCCGCCGATCGCGTGCGCGAAAACCTGGAAAACCCCGTATCTTTAACCCAGGACTCCACTTCGATGCCGTACTAAATCGGGGGGCACGTCACATGGTGTCAAAGTAATCCGGCACGAGGTGCTGCATCGACTGTCCGAACAGCCATCGATTGCAGGCCAGCCTCATGGATAGCAAACGCTCGTCGTTCTTTGCGAGCCAACTTTGTGGCAACACGAAGGCGACATCGCCGCTTCTTTTGAGCGGCGGATGGTGTTTTAAAGCTCGGCGCAGCTCTATCACTTGCCTACGTGCGCGGCTCGAGGAAGCGCCGCAGCTCGGCGAGCACCTCGCGCGGCCTTTCCTCCGGCAGGAAGTGGCCGCAGTCGAGTGCCTTGCCGCGCACCTCCTCGGCCACCTCGCGCCAGTCGCGCAGGCAATCGAACAGCGCCTGGACGACGCCATGCTTGCCCCAGAGCGCGAGCACCGGCATGCGGATCTTTTTGCGCGCGTCCTGCTTGTCGTGCACCAGGTCGATGGTCGCCGCCGCGCGGTAGTCCTCGCAGGTGGCGTGGATGGTGCGCGGATCGGCGAAGGCGCGCGTGTACTCGAGCACTGCTCTGCGGTCGAAGTGCTTCAGGCCCGATTTGCCGCGGCCCAGGCGCTTCAGGATGTACCACGGCACGTGCCCCGCGAGCAGGCGCTCCGGGAGTGGCTCCTCCTGGATGAGGAAGAACCAGTGCCAGTAGGCCTTGGCGAACTGCATCGTCGTGTTCTGGTACATCTTGAGCGTGGGCGAGATGTCCATCACCGTCAGCGTGCGCACCCGTTTGCCGAAGTCGCGCGCCAGGCGGTGCGCGACGCGCCCGCCGCGGTCGTGGCCGACGACGTGGAAGCCGAGGTAGCCGAGCGATTCCATCACCTCGGCCATGTCGAGCGCCATGGTGCGCTTCGAGTAGTTGGCGTGCCCCGGAACGCCGCGCGGCTTGGAGGAGTCGCCGTAGCCGCGCAGATCGGCGCAGACGACCGTATAGTCGCGCGCGAGCCGCGGCGCGACCTTGTGCCACATGGCGTGCGTTTGCGGATAGCCGTGGAGCAGCAGCACCGGCGGCCCGTCGCCGCCAATCTCGAGGTTGATCGTCGCGCCGCTCGTGCGAATTTTTCTCTTTTCGAAGCCCGGAAATAGCGCGCTCATACGGTCACTTCCTTTCCCTGGAGGGCAAGCGTGCCGGAACGGCCCGGCACCTCGCCATAGATCACCTCGTGCCGCGGCAGGGTGCCGAGCGGCATCTGGTCGGTGCTGATCAACTCATAGCCTCGCGTCTGCCAGCCTTCCAGCAGGCGCTCGAACATGCCGGCGAGCTTGCCGCCCCGAGCTCGGCATGCGCGGTGAACACGTGATCCCGGCCATCCGCGCAAAGTAGCAAGTGCTGCACCGGGTCGCTCTGCAGGCCGATCAGCTCGTCGAGCGTGGGCAGCGTAGTCGGTATCTGGGGGCAGCCGATGAGCTGGCCGTTCCATACCGGCAGAAAAGGATGCGTACCCCGCGTGTCCGAGGCGTAGGTGAAGCGCTCCTCGAAGCGTGCGGCATGGACATTCGTCTGCCAGCCGGCGGCGCCCCACGTCTTCGGCATGCGGCCAAAGATGTCGGCAAAGCGCGTGACGGCGAGCTGCATCTCACGCTCCGTCCAGGCCGCCTCGCTTCCGGCGACGAAGTCCTGCCACTCCACGTGGTCCCAGCAATGGATGCCGACCTCGAATCCGGCATCGCGCACGCTGCGCAGGATCTGCGCGCAGCGCGCGCCGATATCCGGGCCGGGCAGCAGCGTGCCGTAGAGCAGCGTCTGGATGCCGTAGTGCTCGAGCACCGAGGTGCGGCTCACCTTGGAGAAGAAGCCGGGGCGGAAGACGCGGCGCAGCGCGCGGCCGGTGTGATCGGGACCGAGGCTGAAGAGGAACGTGGCGCCGGCTTTGTGCTTCTTCAGGACCTCGACAAGGCGCGGGACGCCTTCCTGCGTGCCGCGCAGCGTGTCGACATCTATTTTTAAACCTAACTTCACTTCACGAGGTGGCGAGCCTCGGCGACATCGGTCCGGTATGCGTCGTAGATGCGGCGCAGCGCTTCCTGCATGCCGACGCGCGGCCGCCAGCGGAGCTCGCGCATGGTGTTGTCGATCTTCGGCACGCGGTTCTGCACGTCTTGGTAGCCGCGGCCGTAGTAGCGCTCGGCGGTGGTCTTGACGATGCGCACCTTCTTGGCGGCCGCCGCGTACTCGGGGTATTCGTGCGCCAGCTTCAGCATGGTCTCGGCCAGCTCGCGCACCGAGATGTTGTTCTTCGGGTTGCCGATGTTGAAGATCTTGCGCGAGGCGATGCCCGCCTTGTTGGCGATGACCGCCATCAGCGCGTCGATGCCGTCGTCGATGTAGGTGAAGGCGCGCTTCTGGCGTCCGCCGTCGACGAGATTGATCTTTTCGCCGCGCACGATGTGGCCGAAGAACTGCGTCAGCACGCGCGAGCTGCCTTCCTTGGGCGTCGCGATCGAGTCGAGGCCGGCGCCGATCCAGTTGAACGGCCGGAACAGCGTGAAGTCGAGCCCTTCCTTCTCGCCATAGGCCCAGATGACGCGGTCCATCAGCTGCTTCGAGCAGGCATAGATCCAGCGCTGCTTGCTGATCGGGCCGTAGACCAGCGGCGAGTTCTCGGCATCGAACTGGCGGTCGGGCGACATGCCGTAGACCTCGGAGGTCGACGGGAAGACCAGGCGCTTCTTGTGGCGCACCGCAGCGCGCACGATGGGCAGGTTGGCCTCGAAGTCGAGCTCGAAGACGCGCAGCGGCTCCTTCACATAGGTCGCCGGCGTCGCGATCGCCACGAGCGGCAGCACCGTGTCGCACTTGCGGATGTGGTACTCGATCCACTCGCGGTTGATGGTGATGTCGCCCTCGAAGAAGTGGAAGCGCGGCTCTTCCAGCAGGTCCTCGATGCGGTCGGCCTGCATGTCCATGCCGAAGACTTGCCAGTCGGTGCTCGCGAGGATGCGCTTCGACAGGTGGTGGCCGATGAAGCCGTTGACGCCGAGGATCAGTATTTTCTTCACGTTTTTTCCCGGACTTCGAGGAGGCGCAGGACTTTACCATCGCCGCACACCGCGAACCATTCGTCGCCCTCGCGATACGGGCCTATCGACCGCCCGCCGGCGGCGCGCTGCGTCACCTGCGTGCGGTGCACCTCGAGCTTTTCATCGAATGCGCCGGGAAAGGGCGGCGCCACGGCGCGCACCAGGTCGTGGATCTCCTGCGCGCTCTTCGACCAGTCGATGCGGCCGTCTTCGGGCCGGCGGCGGTCGTAATAGCTGCCGCGCGAGAGATCGTGCGCCCGGTATTTCACCGTCCCCGCGACGAGGGCGGGAAGGCTGCGCTTCAGTACCGTCTGTGCGGCGGCCGTCATGCGGTGGAACACGTGTACTGCGGTGTCGTCGGGGCCGATCGGCACCGCTTCCTGGTCGACGATGCGCCCGGCGTCGGGCTTCTCGACCATCTCGTGCAGGGTCACGCCCGTCTCGCGCTCGCCCTTGACGATGGCCCAGTTGAGCGGCGCGCGGCCGCGATACTTCGGCAGCAGCGACCCGTGCATGTTGAAGGCGCCGAGGCGCGCGTGCCGCAATACGGACATCGGCAGCATGCTGCGGTAGTAGAAGGAAAAGATGAGGTCGGGCTTCGCCTGCGCCACCTTGCGCTCGAGCGACGCCGGTTCGGGATCGGCGAGGACCTGCAGCCGTCGCTCCTGCGAAAAGTCGAGCAGGCTCGCATACCAGCGCGTCTCGTGCGGATCGTCCAGATGCGTGACGACGAGCGGTACCTCGAGGCCCGCATCGAGCAGTGTCCGAACGCCGCGGACGCCTATGTCCCCGTAGCCGAAGACGACCGCTTGGGTTCCCAGGTCGATTCCTTCTCGAGCACCGCTTGGATCAGGTATCGGGGCCGCTGGCGCACCTGCTGGTAGATGCGGCCGACGTACTCGCCGACGAGGCCCAGGCCGAACAGCAGGAGGCCGGTGAGGAAGAACTGCAGGATGTCGCGATCCCAGAAGGTGCGCAGCGTGTCGAGCGGCTCGCCGCCCAGCACGCGCTGCACCATCACCGCCAGGTACACGAGCACCGAGACGATCGCCACGCCGATGCCGAAGAGGGAGAAGATCTGCAGCGGCACCACCGAGAACCCGGTGACGAGGTCGAAGTTCAGGCGAATCAGGCTGTAGAGCGAGTACTTGGAAGTGCCCGCGGCGCGGGCTTCGTGCTCGACCTCGACCTCGGCGGGTGCGCGCGCGAAGGTATAGGCGAGCGCGGGGATAAAGGTGCTGACTTCCCTGCAGGCGTTGATCGCATCGACGATGTCGCGGCTGTAGGCGCGCAGCATGCATCCCTGGTCGGTCATGTGGATCCTGGTGATGCGCTCGCGCAGGCGGTTCATGGCGCGCGAGCCGATGCGCCGGAAGGCGTTGTCGTGGCGCTCGCTCCGTACGCCGCCGACGTAGTCGCAGCCCTGGTCCATCTTGGCCAGCAGCTTGCCGATCTCCTCCGGCGGGTTCTGCAGGTCCGCGTCGAGCGTCACGATGCGCTCGCCGCGCGCGCGCTCGAAGCCCGCCATGATCGCCATGTGCTGGCCGAAGTTGCCGTTCAGCAGGACCACTCGCGTCACGTCCTGCCGCTTCGCGAACTGCTCGCGCAGCAGCGCCGCCGAGCGATCGCGGCTGCCGTCGTTCACGAAGATGACCTCATAGCTCTGACCAAGTGCGTCGAGCGCCGGATAGAGGCGCGCGAACAGCGCCGGCAGGCCGGCTTCCTCGTTGTAGACGGGGATGACGACCGAGAGATTCAAGACAGCACTTTCCGGGCTGCTTCACACACGCGGTCCACGTCGCTATCCGCCATGCGGGGAAAGAGCGGCAGAGTAGCAATCTGCCGGCCGATGCGCTCGGCGTGCGGGAACTGGCCTTCGTGCCAGCCGAGCCGCCGGTAGAGCTTGAAGAGGTGCATTGCCGGATAGTGCACGCCCACGCCGATGCCGTGGTCGCGCATGCGCGCGATGAATTTGGCGCGCTCCATGCGCTCGGGCAGCACCACCTGGAACATGTGCCAGTTCGACTGCTCGAAGTCTTCCGGCGGCAATTCGCAGCCGAGGTTGCGGTCCCAGAGCTGGAAATAGCGGCGCGCGAGCGCGCCGCGGCGCTGGGTGAAGGCTTCCAGGCGCGGCAGTTGGCCCAAGCCGATGCGCGCCGCCACGTCCGTGAGATTGAACTTGCCGCCCGGCGCGTCCACCTCCATGCCGTCCTCGCCGCTTCGCACGACGCCCTGCAGCCGCAGCGCTTCGCAGAGCGGCACCAGGCGCTCATCCGGCAGGACGAGCGCGCCGCCTTCCGCGCTGGTGATGTTCTTGTTGGCGTGGAAGCTGAAGGAAACGAGGTCGCCGAAGCTGCCGATCGGCTTGCCGCGCCAGTTGGCGCCGAAGGATTGCGCGGCATCCTCGATCACGCGCAAATGCTTGCGGCGCGCAAGGTCGTAGAGCCGGTCGCGATCGACCGGCAGGCCCGCCAGATCCACGGGGATGAGGGCGCGCGTCGCTGGCGTCACTGCCTTCTCCACCGCATCGAGATCGATATTGCGCGTGCGCGGGTCGACATCGACGAACACCGGGCGCCCGCGCACTTCGAGCACGACATTCGCGGTCGCCACCCACGAGAGCGGCGAGGTGATGACTTCATCGTCTTCGCCGATGCCGGCGAGGCGCAGCCCGATTTCGAGCGTCGCGGTGCCGGAGTTGAAGCAGCGCACCGCGCGCCCGCCGCAGAGCTTGGAAAGCGCAGCCTCGAAAGCCTTCACCTGCGGGCCCGAGGTGATCCAGCCCGAGCGCAGCACGTCGCCGACGCCGGCGATGGTCGCCTCGTCGATGTCCGGGCGCGTGAAAGGCAGGAAGTCCATCAGGGCTTTTTGAGGATAGCGTAAGTCGCCCCGCGCGCCATGACCTCGGCGCGGATGCCGAGCTCGCGGGGCAGCGAATCCGCATCGCCGATCGGCAGGAACGCCCAAGCCTTCGGCGCCGCGTTCCACCGTTGGGCGAAGGTGCGCAGGTCGGGCACGAACTGCTCGCGCTGCCAGTCGATGGCGTCGCCCAGCTCGTCGCGATAGCCGACCATGGTGACCGTCCGCTTCAGCGCCCACGGGATGGTGTGGTCGTAGGTGTCCACCGTGAACACGATCGCCTCGGGCGGCGGCTTTTGCGGCAACGTCGCGACGAGCGACGCGGCGCTGAAGCGATCGGAAAGCGTGCGATGGCCGGCGATGCCGACCTGCATCGCGACCAGGCTGCCCAGTGCCAGCGTGAGCACCGCGGCCGTCATTCGGAAGCGCCATGCCATGAACAGCGCCGCGGCGGCGGCCGCGGCGAGGATAAATGTAGCCACGAAAATCCAAAGCGCGTAACCCGCGTACGGGCCGGCAGCGGCCAAACGGTGGACGGCGAGACCTGCGCCGAGCGCAACCGGGATGGTGACGAGCGATTGAACGATCAGCACGCGACGAGTCAGCGAGCGCGCGGCGAGCACCGCGAGCGCCGGGAAGATGGGCAGGATATAGGGCGGCAGCTTGGACCCGGAGACCGAAAAGAACGCGAAGACGACCGCCGCCCAGATCCAGAGCAGGAGCTCGGCATCGGTCCGTCGCCGGAATGCGCGCATCGCCGCGTGGCCGAGCGGCACCAGCCACGGCGCCATGCCGGCCGCCAGCACCGGGATGAAGTACCAGGCGGGATGCACGCGCTGGTGCAGGTGCGTGGTGAAGCGCTCGAAATGCTCCCGCACGAAGAAGAAGTGCGCGAACTCGGCGTTGGCGGCCGAGACGGCGATGAACCAGGGCGCCGCGATCAGCAGGAAGAGCGCGACGCCCGGCATCACGCGGGCACGACGGATGAGCGACCCATCGCGCTTCGCGAGCATATAGAGGAAGAGCGCGGCGCCGGGCAGCACGATGCCGATCAGTCCCTTGCTCAGGACGGCGAGCGCGCAGGCCGCCCAGAAGACGAGCATTTGCCCGAGCGCGAACGAAAAGATGGCCGCAGAGAGGAAGAAGGTGACGCTCATGTCGAGCGTGTTCACCTGGCCGAGCAGCACGTAGAGCGGGCTCGCCGCCAGCACCGCGGCGGCATAGAGACCGGCCGGCGGGCCAAACAACCTGTTGGCGGCGGTGAGCACCATGACGATACCGGCGAAGCCGATGAGCGCGGTCCACAGGCGCGCCACCCAATCCTTTTCTCCAATCAAAGAAAAAAATGCCGCGGTGGCCCAATACTGCAGCGGGGGTTTTTCGAAATACTTGAAACCGTTGAGTCGCGGCGTCACCCAGTCGCCGCTCGCCACCATCTCGCGCGAGATCTCGCCGTAGCGGCTCTCGTCCGCCTTGTAGAGCGGCCGGATGCCGAGCGTGCCGAACCAGATGGCTGCCAGCAGGACCCAGAGGGTCGCGGCTCGCGTCACCTGAACACTAGAGCGAGCGCGACCTTCCGCTCTTCAGCGACGAGGATGTTGTAGGTGCGGCAGGCGGCCTTGAGGTCCATCACTTCGAGGCCGATGCGCTTCGCGCCGAGCGCGCCGGTGAGGCGCGGATGCGGGAAGCGCTGGCGCTCGCCGGTGCCGAGCAGCACGATGTCCGCGCCGAGGTCGGCGAGCGCGGCGAAATCCTGCTCGTTCAGATGCTCGAAGTCGGTAGCGCTCCAGGCTTTGACTTCGCTCGCGGTGACGACGACGCTCGAATCGCGGCGCGCGCCGTTCACCATCACGTAGTCGTCGCCGTAAGCGGTGATCGTGTTGGCGGCGCTGGGGGTGGAAGCGTGAAGTTTCACGCTACAATTTTACAATGCGTGAATTTTCAAGGATTAAGCGGCTTCCGCCCTACGTCTTCAACATCACCAACGAGTTGAAGATGGCGGCGCGCCGGCGCGGCGAGGACGTCATCGACCTGTCGATGGGCAATCCCGACGGGCCGACGCCGAGGCATATCGTCGACAAGCTGGTGGAAGCGTCGCAGCGCATCGACACGCATGGCTATTCGGTGTCCCGCGGCATCCCCAGACTAAGAAAAGCCATTTGCGAGTGGTACCGGCGGCGCTACGGCGTCGAGCTCGACATGGACAGCGAGGCGATCGTCACCATCGGCTCGAAGGAAGGCCTCGCGCACCTGATGCTCGCGTGCCTCGAGCGCGGCGACACGGTGCTCGTGCCGAATCCGTCCTATCCGATCCACATCTACGGCGCGATCATCGCCGGCGCCGACATCCGCTCGGTGCGCATGACTCCGGGGGTGGATTTCTTCGTCGAGTTGGAGCGGGCCATCCGCGAGCTGACGCCGAAGCCGAAAATGCTGGTGCTCGGCTTTCCGTCCAACCCGACCGCGCAGTGCGTCGACCTGGCGTTCTTCGAGTGCGTGATCGCCATTGCCAAGGAGCATGACATTCTCGTGGTCCACGACTTGGCCTATGCCGACATCGTGTTCGATGGCTACCGCGCGCCTTCGATCATGGAGGTGCCCGGCGCGCGCGACATCGCCGTCGAGTTCTTCACCATGTCGAAGAGCTACAACATGGCCGGCTGGCGCATCGGTTTCATGGTGGGCAACAAGGACCTCGTGCACGCGCTTGCGCGCATCAAGAGCTACCACGACTACGGCAGCTTCACGCCGGTGCAGATCGCCTCCATCGTCGCCCTCGAAGGGCCGCAGGAATGCGTCGAGGAAGTGCGCAGCACCTATGAGAAGCGCCGCAACGTGATGGTGAAGGCGCTGCACGACATCGGCTGGATGGTCGAGAAGCCGAAGGCCTCGATGTACGTCTGGGCGAAGATCCCCGAGTTCTACAGCAAGCTCGGCTCGATCGAGTTCACCCAGCGCCTCATTAAGGATGCCAAGATCGCGGTGGCGCCGGGCATCGGCTTCGGCGACTACGGCGACGACCACGTGAGGATCGCGCTCATCGAGAACGAGCACCGCCTGCGCCAGGCGGCGCGCGGCATCCGCGACATGTTCCGCAAGGACGGCTGGCTGCGCGCCTCCGCGTGAAGTGCGAAAGGGCAGCGTGATGCGGCCGATTCGAGTAGGGCTGCTCGGCATCGGCACGGTCGGCGGCGGCACGTGGGACGTGCTCAGCCGCAACGCCGACGAAATCCAGCGCCGCGCCGGCCGCGCCATCCAGATCACCCAGGTGGCGGACAAGGCGGTCGGTTTCGCCCGCAAGAAGGTCGGCAAGAAGGCACAAGTGCTCTCGGATGCCTTCGAGGTGGTGCGCGCCAAGGACGTCGACATCGTGATCGAGCTGATCGGCGGCACCACCGTCGCCAAGGAGCTCCAGCTCGAGGCCATCCGCCATGGCAAGCATGTGGTGACGGCGAACAAGGCGCTGCTCGCCACCCACGGCAACGAAATCTTCGCCGCGGCCCAGAAGAAGGGCGTGATGGTCGCCTTCGAAGGCGCCGTGGCGGGTGGCGTGCCGATCATCAAGGCGTTGCGCGAGGGCCTGACGGCGAACCGCATCGAGTGGATCGCCGGCATCATCAACGGCACCTCGAACTTCATCCTGTCGGAAATGCGCGAGAAGGGCCTTTCGTTCGACGCGGCGCTGAAGGACGCGCAGAAGCGCGGCTACGCGGAGACGGATCCCGCTTTCGACATCGCGGGCGTGGATGCCGCGCACAAGCTCACCATCCTCTCGGCGCTCGCCTTCGGCATCCCGATGCAGTTCGCGAAGTGCTATCGCGAGGGCATCGAGGGCCTCACCCAGGAAGACATCGGCTACGCCGAGGAGCTGGGCTATCGCATCAAGCTTCTCGGCATCACGCGGCGCGCAAAGAAGGGCATCGAGCTGCGCGTGCATCCGACGCTCGTGCCGACGCAGCGCCTGATCGCCAACGTCGAGGGCGTGATGAACGCCATCCTCGTGAAGGGCGATGCCGTGGGCCCGACGCTCTACTATGGCGCCGGCGCCGGCGCCCTGCCGACGGCGAGCGCGGTGGTGGCGGATCTCGTCGATGTCACGCGCCTCATCACCGCCGACCCCGAGCACCGCGTGCCGCACCTCGCGTTCCAGCCCGACCAGCTCTCGAGCACGCCGGTGCTGCCGATCGATGGCGTGGAGACCTCTTACTACCTGCGCATGCGCGTCGCCGACAAGCCCGGCGTGCTCGCCGACATCACGCGCGTCCTCGCCGATTGCCGCATCTCCATCGAAGCCATGGTGCAGAAGCAGCCGGCCGAGCGGAAGCGCGAGGTCGACATCGTGATGCTCACGCACCGGGCGCTCGAGCGCGACGTCAACCAGGCGATCAAGAAAATGGGCAAGCTCAAGACCGTCCTCGGCGCGATCGTGCGCATTCGCCAGGAGTCGCTGCTGTGAGGAGGCTGCTCCTCATCGCACTGGTGTTGGCTATGCCAGCCTGGGCGCAGGACAAGCCCCCGCCGCCGAAGAAGAAGCCGGCGGCAAAGACGCGGCAGGCGGTGCACAAGAAGCCGACCGCCGAGCAGATCCGCAAGTTCAACCAGCTCGAGAAGAAGCAGGCGGCCGCAGCACCGTCGTCGGCCGCGAAGAAGTAGCCGTGCGCTACGTCAGCACTCGCGGCGGCGGAAGACCGCAGCGCTTCTCCGACATCCTGCTGGAAGGCCTCGCCGCCGACGGCGGGCTCTACGTGCCCGAGCAGTTTCCGCAAGCGGATCTCGCGCGCTGGCGCCGCCTCTCGTACCCGGCGCTCGCCACCGCGATCCTCGCCGAGTTCATGGACGACGTGCCGCAGCTTGCGGACCTGGTCGAGCGCACCTACACCGCGCGCATCTTCGGCAACGACGAAGTCACGCCGCTCAGGACGCTCGAGCCGGGCCTCCACCTGCTCGCGCTGTCGAACGGGCCCACTGCGGCGTTCAAGGACGTGGCGCTGCAGCTCCTCGGCAATCTCTTCGAAGGCAAGCGGTTGAAGATCCTGGGCGCGACCTCCGGAGATACGGGCACGGCGGCGGAATATGCGCTGCGCGGCAAGACCGGCATCGAGGTTTTCATGCTCTCGCCGTGGAAGCGCATGACGCCCTTCCAGCGGGCGCAGATGTATTCGCTGCAGGACCGCAACATCCACAACCTGGCGGTGAAAGGCGTGTTCGACGACTGCCAGGACCTCGTGAAGAAGGTGAACGCGGACGCGGCGTTCAAGGGACGCGAGCGCATCGGCGCAGTCAATTCGATCAACTGGGCGCGCGTCGCCGCGCAGGTCGTGTACTACTTCAAGGGCTACTTCGCGGCCACGCGTTCCGACAATGAGCAGGTGGCATTCGCGGTCCCCACCGGTAATTTCGGCAACATCTACGCCGGCTATGTGGCGCGGCGCATGGGGCTGCCGATCAAGCGCCTGATTCTTGCCACGAACGAGAACGACGTGCTCGACGAATACTTCCGCTCCGGTCGCTATCGTGTGAGGAAGAAGGCGAAGAAAACCTCCAGCCCCTCGATGGACATCTCCAAGGCATCGAATTTCGAGCGCTACGTCCATGACCTGGTCGGCCGCGACCCAGCGCGTCTCAAGCTGCTATGGCGTGATCTCGAGGGCAAGGGCGAGTTCACGATCAAGCCGGGCGACGAGTTTCGCTCCGGGCGCAGCACGCATGCCGACCGCCTGGAGACCATCCGCCACGTGTACGGGAAATACCGCGTCATGATCGATCCGCATACCGCCGACGGCGTGCACGTTGGCCTGCAATACCGCGAGCCCGGCGTACCGCTCATCTGCCTGGAGACGGCGCTGCCGGTGAAGTTTGCGGAGACGATCCGCGAGGCGCTCGGCCGCGAGCCCGAGCGGCCGGCGGAATTCGCCGGGCTGGAAGAACGGCCGCAGCGGGTCGAGGTCATCGAGCCGGATGTCGAGCTCTTGAAGCGGCTCATCGCCCGTGAAGGCTGAGAAGAACGTCCTCGGCGGCGAGCTGCGCGCCTGCAGCTATGCGCCGCTCACCGGCTACTTCCGCGACGGCTGCTGCGCAACGCACGACCAGGACGGCGTCGCACACCTGGTCTGCGTGCAGGTAACGGAGGAGTTCCTCGAGTTCAGCGTGTCGCGGGGCAACGACCTGGTCACGCCGCGGCCCGACATGCGCTTTCGCGGGCTGAAGCACGGCGACCGCTGGTGCCTGCACGTGCTGCGCTGGATCGAGGCCTGGGAGGCGGGCAAGGCGCCGCGCGTGATCCTGGAGGCGACGCACGAGAACGTGCTCAAGTACGCGCCGCTTTCGGCGCTCAAACGCTACGCGCTCGACCTGAACTAGAAAGGTTGATCAATGCGCACCGGATGGCGCACGATTCGCCTCTTCACTGGAGGTAGCGATGGATGCCGATGAAGTTCTGAAGGGCCTCGCCCGGGAATCGGTCAAGCAGGGCGAGAACCTGCGCACGGCCGTGCGCGAGCTGACGCTCAATGCGCTGAAGAGCCGCGAGCTCACGCTTGCCGAGATCAAGCGCGTGGTGAAGACCGTGACCGAAGGGGTGAACCTCGGCGCGGCGGGCGCCAAGATCGATGCCGAGCGGGTGCTCGGCGAAGCCCTCGCGGGAATGGACGACGCCGTGCTGCGGGCCGTGCAGGCGAATCACATCGCGCTCCAGCAACTGTCCGCACAAGGGCAGAGCATGCGCGAGTCTCACCTGAAGAAGGCGCTGGACGAGCTCGAGCGCCTGGAGGACGAATTCGTCGCGAGCGTAAAGGAAGCGACGAAGAAGGGCAGCAAGCAGCTGAAGGACCAATGGGCGAGCGTGCTGCAGCAGAAGCAGTCGGTCGGCCTCGAGACCGCGGCGCAGATCGAGGCGACGATGGAGCAGTTCGGCGATCAGATGCGCGAGGCGGCCAAGCAGCAACGGCGCACCGCGCTCAAGGCGGCAGAAGTGATGGCGGAGAACTTCACCACGCTCGCCAACGGCATCCTCATCGGCATGACCGAAGGTCTGCAGCAGGGCAGGAAGAACAAGTAGCCCGTAGTTGACGTAGGTCAATGGCCATTGGGCGGTCTCGTCCGATGGCGGTTGACCTTTCTGCAACAATATCCATGTGCTTGAAGCGACAGAGCTGGAATGCGAGCGCGGCGGCCGGAAGCTGTTTGCGGGCCTTTCCTTCCAGCTCGGGACGGGCGAGCTCTTGCGGATCGCCGGACCGAACGGCAGCGGCAAGACCAGCCTGCTGCGGATCCTGTGCGGGCTGCTAGCCCCTACCCAGGGAGAAGTGCGCTGGAAGGGCGCGCGCATCGCGGAGCTGCGCGAGGACTACTCGCGCGACCTGGTCTACCTTGGCCACGCGCCGGCGGTGAAGGACGATTTGACGCCGTACGAGAACCTCGACATCGCCTGCCGCCTTATGGGGGCCGGGGTGCACCAGGAGGCGCTCGGCTGGGCGCTCTCGGCCTTCGCGGTGCCGGACTTGCCGGTGCGCAAGCTCTCGCAAGGCCAGCGGCGCCGCGCCGCGCTGGCGCGGCTCCTGCTCTCCGAATCGGTGCGGCTGTGGCTGCTCGACGAGCCTTTTGCCGCGCTCGACGCGGCGGCCGCCGCGTATACGGAAGAGCTGGTCGGACGCCACCTCGCCGCGGGCGGCAGCGTGGTCTACACGACGCACCAGCCCACCGGTATCGATGCGCGCGCACGCGTGGTGCAGCTTTGATCCTCACGGCGAGCCGCACGCTCGTGCGGCGCGACCTGCTGCTCGCGCTGCGCCGGCGGAGCGACGTCGCCACGGCGCTCCTGTTCTTCATCATCGTGGCGAGCCTCTTTCCGCTCGGCATCGGCGCCGAGCCGAACCTGCTGCGCTCGATCGCGCCCGGCGTCATCTGGGTCGCCGCGCTCCTCTCCTCGATGCTGTCGCTCTCGCGCCTCTTCGCCGGCGACCATGCCGACGGCACGCTCGAGCAGCTCGTGCTCGGCGCGGCGCCGCTCGGCGTCGTGGTGGCGTCGAAAACCCTTGCGCACTGGCTGGTTTCCGGCCTGCCGCTGGTCCTCATCGCGCCGCTCATCGCGCTCCAATACGATGTCGCCGCCGAGCTCTACGGCGTGCTCGCCGTATCATTGCTGCTTGGAACGCCCATCCTCAGCATCATCGGTGCGATCGGCGCGGCGCTGACCCTCGGCCTGCGCGGCGGCGGCGTACTGCTCTCGCTCCTCGTGCTGCCGCTCTACGTGCCGGTGCTGATCCTCGGCGCCGGCGCGGTCGAGATGGCGGGCGCCGGACTGTCGCCTTCGGGACAGCTGCTGCTCCTCGGCGCGATGCTGATCGTCGCCGCCGTTTTCGCGCCGTGGGCGACCGCGGCGGCGCTCAGGATTTCGCTCGAATGACGACAGACAGCATCAAGTGGTTCGGGTACTCGTCGCCGCAGACCTTTTTTCCGCTGGCGGGTCGCATCGCGCGCATTTGCGCCGTCCTCGCCGTCGTCTTCGGCGTCGCCGGCCTGTACACCGGCTTGTTTGTCGCCCCGACCGACGCGACGCAGGGCGAGGTCTACCGCGTGATTTTCATCCACGTGCCCGCCGCCTGGATGTCGATGTTCCTCTATGTCGTGATGGCCTTCTGGGCGGCGGTCGGCCTTTCGTTCAATACGCGGCTTTCCTTCCTGATGGCGCGCGCGCTGGCGCCGACCGGGGCGCTCTTCACGTTCATCGCGCTCTGGACCGGGTCGCTCTGGGGCAAGCCGACGTGGGGCACGTGGTGGGTGTGGGACGCTCGCCTGACGTCGGAGCTGATCCTGCTTTTCCTCTACTTCGGCTTCATCGCGCTGCAGGCCTCGATCGACGAGCGGCGGCGCGCCGACCGCGCGGGCGCGGTGCTCGCCATCGTGGGCGTGGTGAACATCCCGATCATTTACTACTCGGTGAAGTGGTGGAACACGCTGCATCAGGGCGCATCGGTCAGCTTTACAAAGGCGCCGAGCATGGCGGCGACCATGTTCACTGGAATGATCCTGATGGCCCTCTGTTTCTGGATGTACAGCATCGCGGTCGCGCTCACCCGCGTGCGCTGCGAGATCGCGGAAAATCCATGAGCAGGCACGCCTTTTATATCTGGGGCGCCTATGGCGTCACCTTTGTGCTGTTGGCGCTCGAGGTCTACATGCTGCTGAAGAGGAAGCGTGAAACCAAGACATAAGCGGATGGCGTGGATCGCGGCCGGCGTCGCGGCGCTCGGCATCGCGACCGCGCTCGTCCTCACGGCGTTCAACAAGAACCTGGTGTTCTTCTTCACGCCGTCGCAGGTGGCCGCCAACGAGGCGCCGGTCGGGCGCACGTTCCGCATCGGCGGCATGGTGGTGCCCGGAAGCCTCAAGCGCGAAGGGGTGGACGTGCGCTTCGTCGTCACCGACACGGCAAGATCGATGCCGGTCGTCTACCGCGGCCAGCTGCCGGACCTCTTCAAGGAGGGCAAGGGCGTGGTGGCGCAGGGCCAGCTCGGCGCCGACGGCGTATTCACGGCGCGCGAAGTGCTCGCCAAGCACGACGAGAACTACATGCCGCCCGAGGCGGCGCATGCGCTCGAGCAGGGCGCCAAGGCACAAAAAACCATCAAGGCCCCATGATCCCCGAACTCGGACAATTCGCTCTTTCCCTCGCCCTCGCGGTGGCCCTCGTGCAAGCGGTGCTGCCGATCGCCGGCGCCGCGAACGGCAACGCGGCCTGGATCGCCGTGGCGCGCCCGGCGGCGAGAACCCTCGCGCTGCTCGTCGCCTTCGCCTTCGGCTGCCTGACCTATTGCTTCGTCACCAACGATTTCTCGGTGGCGTACGTGGTCGAGCATTCGAATAGCGCGCTGCCGCTGCACTACCGCATCTCCGGCGTGTGGGGCGGGCACGAAGGATCGCTCCTTCTCTGGACGCTGATGCTCGGCGTGTGGATGACTGCCGTCAGCCTCTTCAGCCATCACCTGCCCGAGGAGATGACGGCGCGCGTGCTCGGCGTGATGGGCGTCGTGAGCTTGGGCTTCCTCGCCTTCATGCTCTTCACGTCGAACCCGTTCGATCGCCTGTTCCCCGCCGCGGCCGACGGCCGCGATTTGAATCCTCTGCTGCAGGACCCGGGGATGGTGATCCATCCGCCGATGCTCTACATGGGCTACGTCGGCTTCTCGGTGGCATATGCCTTCGCTGTCGCGGCGCTCCTCTCGGGCAAGCTGGACGCCGCGTGGGCGCGCTGGTCGCGCCCATGGACCACGGTCGCCTGGATGTTCCTCACGCTCGGCATCGCGCTCGGCTCGGGCTGGGCCTATTACGAGTTGGGCTGGGGCGGCTGGTGGTTCTGGGATCCGGTGGAGAACGCGTCCTTCATGCCGTGGCTCGTCGGCACGGCGCTCATCCACTCGCTTGCGGTCACCGAGAAGCGCGGCAGCTTCAGGAGCTGGACGGTGCTCCTCGCGATCGTCGCCTTCGGGCTTTCACTCCTCGGCACGTTCCTCGTGCGCTCGGGCGTGCTCACCTCGGTCCATGCATTTGCCGTCGACCCGCGCCGCGGCATCTTCATCCTCGGACTGTTCACGCTCATGATCGGCGGCGCGCTCGTGCTCTATGCATGGCGCACCTCGCGCATCGGGCTGGGCGGCGACTTCGCGCCGGTGTCGCGCGAGTCGTTCCTGCTCGCCAACAACGTGCTGCTCGTGGCCGCCGCGGGATCGGTGTTCCTGGGCACGCTCTATCCGCTGCTGATCGACGCCCTGGGCGTCGGCAAGATCTCGGTCGGGCCGCCTTATTTCGAGGCGGTGTTCGTGCCGCTCATGGCGCCGGCGCTGTTCCTGATGGGCGTGGGGCCGCTCGCGCGGTGGAAGCACGCCAGCATCCCGGAGCTCGTGGTGCTGCTGCGCTGGGCGCTCGGCGTGAGCCTGGCCGTGGGCCTGTTGCTGCCACTCGCGTTCGGCGACTGGCACGCGATGACCGGCTTTGCGCTCGCGTTGGCGATCTGGATCGTCGCGACGGCGCTCATCAGCCTGAAGAACCGGCCGCGCGGCTCGCGCGCCTACCTCGGCATGGTGGTCGCGCACATCGGCGTCGCGGTGTTCGTCGTCGGCGTCACGCTGGTCAAGACCTACGACAGCGACAAGGACCTCAAGATGAAGCCCGGCGACACGGTCGCGCTGGCAGGCTATCTCTTCCGCCTCGACGGCGTGGTGGATGCCAAAGGTCCGAACTATGTCGCCGCGCGCGCACGCATCTCGGTAACGAAGGACGGCGCGCCGGTGACCGTGCTGCATCCCGAGAAGCGGCTCTACACCGTGCAGAACATGCCAATGACCGAGGCCGCCATCGACCCCGGGCCGACGCGCGACCTTTACGTCTCGCTGGGCGATCCGTTCGACGACGGCTCCTGGCTCGTCAAGGTGCAGCACAAGCCCTTCATCGCCTGGATCTGGGGCGGCTGCATCATCATGGCGCTCGGCGGATTGCTCGCCGCGAGCGACCGGCGTTATCGCGTCTCGCTGCCGCTCAGGGCGCGCGAGCGCGGCGCAGAGCGCTTTAAAGGGATGGGGGCTTGAAGAGGGCGGTGTGGACGCTCGGCATCTTCGCCGGGCTGGTGCTGCTGCTTGCGGTCGGCCTGCGCCTCAATCCGCGCGAGGTGCCATCGCCGCTGATCGGCAAGCCGGCCCCGACGTTCGAGCTGCCGCTGCTCATCGAGCCCGACAAGCGCTTCTCCGAGAAGCACATGCTCGGCAAGGTGTGGATCCTGAATGTGTGGGCGTCGTGGTGCCCGCCGTGCCTCGTCGAGCATCCGGTGGTGACGCAGGTCTCGCGCGCAGGTCTCGCGCCCGTCGTCGGCCTTAACTACAAGGACACGCGCGAAGACGCGCTGCCTTGGCTCAAGCGCAATGGCGATCCCTACCAGCTCATCGTCTTCGATGCGAACGGACGCATCGGCATCGACTACGGCGTCTACGGCGTGCCGGAGACCTACGTGATCGATCGCCAGGGCGTCATCCGTTACAAGCATATCGGGCCGATTACCGCGGACGTGGTGCGCAGCGAAATGGAGCCGCTCGTGCGGAAGCTCAATGCGGGCGGCTAGCTTCATCATCCTTTTCTGGGTCGGCTGCGCGCTCGCTCAGGACCCGGCGCTCGATCGCCGCGTGGCCAACCTCGCGCACGAGATGCGCTGTCTCGTGTGCCAGAACCAGACCATCGCCGAATCGAACGCGCCGCTCGCCGTCGACCTGCGCAACCAGATCCGCGAGCAGCTCGCGGCGGGCAAGTCGGAGCGCGAGGTCGTGGATTTCATGGTCGCGCGCTACGGCGACTTCGTGCTCTATCGGCCGCCGCTCAAGGCGACGACCCTCGTCCTGTGGGCCGGGCCGTTCCTGTTTCTGGTCGTTGGTTTTTACGTGCTCGCCAGGTTCCTGCGCGGGCGGCAGGTGCCGGTGCCGCGGCTCTCGGCCGACGAACGGACGCGCGCGGCGAAGCTCCTCGAATGATCGCCTTCGGGCTCATTGCGGCGCTCTTCGCCGCGGCCGCGCTGGCTTATATGCTGCGCCCGCTCTTTCGTGGCCAGCACGGGCAAACCCTGAAGGCGAGCGATGCCAACGCCGCCATCTACAAGGACCAATTGCGCGAGCTCGACGCCGAGCTTGCCGCAGGCACGCTCACGCCCGAAGACCATAGCCGTGCGCGGCTCGAGCTCGAAGCGCGGCTACTGGAAGACGTGCCGGCGGTGGAAGTCGAGCGCGCGCCCGTCCGCGGGCGCCGTTCGGCGCTCGCGGTCGGCATTGCCGTGCCGCTCGTCGCGGTGGCGGTCTATTTCCTGACCGGCACGCCGCGCGCGCTCGGGCCGCAAGCGCTCGAGCCGACAGCCGCGCAGATCGACGCGATGGTGGCCCGCCTTGCGGCCAAGCTGCGCGAGAACCCGGACGACACCGACGGCTGGAAGCTCCTCGGGCGCTCCTACATGGTGCTCGGTCATTTTCCCGAGGCGGTCGAGGCTTATGCGAAAGCGGCACAGCGCTCGCCGCGCGATGCGCAGCTACTGACCGACTTCGCGGACGCGCTTGCCATGGCGCGCGGGCAGAAAATGGAAGGCGAGCCGGAGCGCCTAGTCGAGCGCGCGCTCGAGGTCGATCCGCAGAACCTCAAGGCACTGGCCCTCGCCGGTACCGCCGCCTACGAACGGCAGGACTACGCGCGTGCCGCGCAGCTCTGGGGCCGCATGCTGCCGCTCGTGCCGGCGGACTCCGATGACGCGCGCATGATCGCCGGTAACGTCAACGAGGCAAAAAAGCTCGCCGGCATCGGCCCGCATCCCGGGGTGCGCGGCAGCGTCAGCCTTGCGCCCAACCTGAAGAAAGAGGTGAAGCCGGACGATCTGGTCTACATCTTCGCGCGCGCCGCCGAAGGTCCGCCGATGCCGCTCGCCGTGCTGCGCGCAAAAGCGGGCGACCTGCCGCTCAGCTTTGCGCTCAACGACTCGATGGCGATGGCGCAGGGCCTCACGGTGTCGACGTCCCCGAAGATCGTCGTCACCGCGCGCGTGTCGAAATCCGGCAATGCCAAGCCATCGCCGGGCGACCTGCAGGGCGCGAGCGCGCCGGTCGCGAACGACGCCGCCGGCGTGAAAGTGCTCATCGATAGCGTCGTGCGCTGAGCCGCGGCAGACCGGCGGCGTGTGCGGTATTGCATATGGGCCGGGACGGCCTGCCTCTAGAGTGCTCGTCCAGCCATGGCCGCTCCCATTCCCGAACTGAAAGCGCTCGGTCGCTACACGATCGAGCGCACGATCGGCAGCGGTGCCATGGGGGTGGTGTACGAGGGCGCGGATCCGCGCCTCGGGCGCAAGGTCGCGATCAAGACCATCCTCAAGACGCAGCTGGACGAGGCGACGGCGAAGGATTACTCGGCGCGCTTTCTCCGCGAGGCCAAGGCAGTCGCGCGGCTCAACCACCCGAACATCGTGCAGGTGTACGACTTCGGCGAGGAAGGCGAAATCGCCTACCTCGTCATGGAGTTCATCAAGGGCAAGGAACTCAAGACCTTCTTCGACGCGAAC
>Ga0137407_10000847_pt1 | contig 20093 bp, 14 predicted proteins | sample CZOMad2_2_16fung_FD_108410 | JGI IMG/M metagenome (GOLD analysis project Ga0137407, IMG submission 108410) | Vadose zone soil fungal communities from Angelo Coast Range Reserve, California, USA - CZOMad2_2_16fungal (Illumina Assembly) | ecosystem: Environmental > Terrestrial > Soil > Vadose... | reverse complement strand
GGTCCGCGGGTCGGCGCGGCGCGACGAGAAGGGCACCGCGGTCCGCGCCGCCGGCCTGATGAGCGACATCACCCGCCACCGCACGCTGGTGGAGAGGATGGCGCACGATGCGCGCCACGATGCCCTCACGGGGCTGCCGAATCGCACGCTGTTCCTCGATCTGCTGCGCCACTCCTTCAACCGTACCCGCCGCCACGAGGACTACCGATTCGCGGTGCTGTTCATCGATCTGGACCGCTTCAAGATGGTGAACGACGCGTTCGGGCACGAGGTGGGCGATCAGCTGCTGCAGCAGATCGGCCGGCGGCTGGAATCCTGCCTGCGCGAAGGCGATACGCTGGCGCGGCATGGCGGAGACGAGTTCACCATGTGGCTGGACGACGTGCGCGGCTCCGCGGACGCCGTACGGGTGGCGGACCGGGTGCACGAGGTGATGCGCGAGCCGTTCGAGCTTCAGGGGCAGCAGGTCCACTCGAGCGCGAGCATCGGCGTGGCCGTGGGCTCCGCGCAGTACCAGAAAGCCGAGGACGTCCTGCGCGACGCCGACGTCGCCATGTATCGTGCCAAGGCGCTGGGGAAGGCGCGCACGGCCGTGTTCCAGCGCGAGATCATCGAGGGCGCGCCGGCGCACGTGCAGATGGAGAGCGACCTGCGCAGCGCGCTGGTCCGCAACGAGCTCTGCGTCCACTACATGCCCATCGTGGACGTGATGACGGGCAGGGTCCGCGCGGTGGAGGCGCTGGCGCGCTGGCAGCATCCGCGGCTCGGCCTGGTTCCGCCCTCGAAGTTCCTCGGGCTGGCGCAGGAGACCGGGCTGATCATCTCCATCGATCAGTGGGTCCTGCAGACGGCCTCCCGCCAGCTCCACGACTGGCGCCGCGAGATCGCCACGGCGAACCGGCTCTCCATCTCCGTGAACTTCTCCCGCGACCTGCTCGAGCAGGCCGACGTGGGGGCGCAGATCGATCGCGTGCTGCGGGAATCGCACCTGGTCCCGGGCGATCTGAACATGGACATCAACGAGAGCGTGCTTGCCCCGGACAACGGCATCATCTCGCTCGCCGACCTGCACCAGCGTGGGCTCAAGCTGCACATGGACGACTTCGGCGTCGGCCAGGGCTGGCTGCGGCACCTGCACAAGATCGAGGTCGATACCATCAAGATGGACCGCTCGTTCCTCGCCGGCGGCGCTGATCGGGACCGGCAGGTTCTGGGCCGCATCGTGCAGATCGCGCGCGACCTGGGGAAGACGGTGATCGCCGAAGGAGTCGAGACCAAGGAGCAGGCGCGGCTGGTGCGCGAGGTGGGCTGCTCGCAGGCGCAGGGCTTCTTCTTCAGTCCGCCCCTCGATCCGGCGAAGACGCGCACGCTCCTTCAGGGAGGCGTGCTGGACGTGGTGTGAGCCATGCGTCTGGAGCTCGTCGCCTTCGACCTGTACGGAACGCTGCTGGACGTCAGCGGCCTCGCGAAGCGGCTGGAACCGTACGCCGGGCCGCAAGCCGCGGATCTCCTCTCGAGCTGGCGCAAGGCGCAGCTCGAGCGCACCTGGCGGGAGACGGCCTACGAGCCCTTCGATGTGGTCACCGCGCGGGCGCTGGAAGAGGTCGCGCCGCGCCTCGATGCGCAGACCCGGCAGCGCATGTGCGAGACGTGGCTCTCGCTGCCGGCCTTCCCGGACGCGCGCGCGGCGCTCGAGTCGCTGCGGAAGGCGCGCGTCCGCCGCGCCGTCCTCTCGAATGGGACCCCGACGATGATCCGGGCGGCGCTCGTCGCGGCCGATCTCGACGTCGACGACGTGTTCAGCGCCGACGACGTGCGCGCCTACAAGCCAGATCCATCGGTATACGCCCTCCTTGGCCGGGAGCGGACGCTGTTCGTCAGCGCGAATGGCTGGGACGCCGAGGGAGCCAAGCGCAGCGGGCTCACGGTCGCATGGATCGACCGGGGGACGCCGCCTCCCGGCCTCGCGCCCGATCTGCGCGTGCATTCGCTCGCCGAGCTCGCGGCCGCCGTCTGGCGGGACCAAGGCGTCCGGGTGGTGAAGGGCACCGAGCTGGACCCGAACACGGCGCAGACGCCGGGGATGACCCGGGCCGCGGCCATCACGCACGCGCGAGCAGGCGCGGAGAGGATCTGGGCCGGGACGGTCATCATCCATGCCAACGCCAAGACGGGCGCGCACCACCACGGGCCGATCGAATCGGTCCTCTACGTCGTCCGCGGGCGCGCCCGCATGCGCTGGGGCGAGAAGCTCGAGTACACCGCCGAGGCCGGGCCGGGCGATTTCATCTACGTTCCTCCGTACGTGCCGCACCAGGAGATCAACGCCAGCCGCGAACAGCCGCTCGAATGCGTGGTGATCCGCTCCGGGCAGGAGCCGGTGGTGGTGAACCTGGACATCGCGCCGGCCGAGCCGCCGGAAGAGGTGAAGTGGATCGACCCGATCCACAGGAGCTGACCGTCGCAGTAGAGTGCCGCCCATGCAGGGCATCCTCGCGCCGGTGCTCACTCCGTTCGATCGGGACCTGAACCCGGATCCCGCACGACTCGTTCGCTTCTGCCGGGCGCTTCTGGATGAAGGCTGCGACGGCCTCGCCCCCTTCGGCACCACCAGCGAGGGGAATTCGCTCTCCCTCGACGAGCGCGAACGGTTGCTCGACGCGCTGCTCGACTCCGGCCTCCCGCCGCAGAAGCTGATCCCGGGCACGGGATGCTGCGCGCTCCCCGATACCGTCCGCCTCTCGCGCAAAGCAGCGCGCGCGGGTTGCGCCGGCGTGCTAATGCTGCCGCCGTTCTATTACAAGAACGTGACCGAGGAGGGGCTCTTCCGCGGCTTCGCGCAAGCCATCGACCGCGCGGCAGAGCCGAAGCTTCGCGTGTACCTGTACCACATCCCGCAGGTGTCGCAGGTCGCGATCCCGCTCGGCGTGATCGGACGGCTGGTGAAGGCTTATCCGGGCGTTGTCATCGGGATGAAGGACAGCTCCGGCGACTTCGAGAATACGCGCGCGGTGCTTCGCGCCTTTCCCGGCTTCGAGGTGTTCGTCGGCAGCGAGAAGTTCCTCCTCTCCAACCTGGAGGAAGGGGGCGCCGGCTGCATCACGGCCACTGCGAACGTGAACGCCGCCGCCATCGCGCGCGCCTTCCGGGAGCGGAGCGAGGAGCGGCAGCGGGAGATCGACGCCGTGCGCGCCGCCTTCGAGCAGCTCCCGCTCATCGCCGCGCTGAAGGAAGCGGTCGCCCGGCGCACCGGCGATGCTTCGTGGCGCGCGGTGCGTCCGCCGCTGATCGAGCTCACCGCGGAGCAGCGGGATCGGCTTCAGCAGGGCGCCTTTTCCGCTTGAGGCAAGCGGAGATCGCGCAGTTGCTCGCGCAGCGCCGCCTTGAGGAACTTTCCCGTCGCCGTGCGCGGGATCTGCTGCAGGAACACGAACGCGTCCGGCAGCCAGAACTTCGCGAAGCGCGGCTCGAGCCAGGCCCGGAGCTCTTCATCGCTCGCCTTGGCCCCTTCCTTGAAGACGACGCAGGCCACTGGACGCTCCGACCACCTCTCGTGCGGCACTGCCACCACCGCCGCTTCCTTGACCGCCGGGTGGCCCATCAGCGCGTTCTCGACGTCCACCGAGCTGATCCACTCGCCGCCACTCTTGATCAGGTCCTTCGAGCGGTCGGTGATGCGCAGGTATCCCTCGGGATCGATGGTCACCACGTCGCCGGTGCGGAACCAGCCGTCCATGGTGAACTTGTCGGCCTCGGCAGGGTTGCGGAAGTACGAGCGCGCCACGCAGGGGCCGCGCACGTGCAGCTCGCCCATCGACTTCCCGTCCCAGGGAACCTCGCCTTGATCTCCGACGGCGCGGACGTCCACGAACGGCACCGCCGTCCCCTGCATGGCGCGGAGCCTGAACCTCTCCGGGTCGGGAAGCCTGGCCCCCCGGGGCCCGGGCTTGCATAGGGTCCCGATGGGCGACATCTCGGTCATTCCCCAGGCGTGGACGATGCGCAGGCCATACCTCTTCTCGAACCCCTCGATCATCGACTGCGGCGCCGCGGATCCGCCGACGATCATCGTGTGCAGCGTCTTCAGGTTCCATTTGCCCGGGTTGCAGTCGAGCTGGTCCAGGATGGCGAGCCAGACCGTGGGGACGCCCGCGGTCAGCGTGACTTGTTCGTCCGCGAGAAGGTTCAGGACGCTGACCGGATCGAGATGCGGCCCGGGAAAGACCTGCTTCGCGCCCACCATCGTGGCGGTGAACGGAAGGCCCCAGGCGTTGACGTGGAACATCGGCACCACCGGCAGCACCACGTCGGACTTCGAGAGCCCGAATGAGTCCGGCACCGCCGAGATCAAGGAGTGCACCACCAGCGCGCGGTGGCTGTAGAGCACGCCCTTGGGATGCCCGGTGGTGCCGGAGGTGTAGCAGAGCCCGGCGGCGTCGTTCTCGCCGATGAGCGGGGGAGAGAAGTCCGGCAGCTCGGGCTCGATCAGCTGCTCGTAATCGATGGCGCCCTCCGGGACGGGCTGCCCGTGCCCCCAGACGATGACGTGGCGCGGCTTCACCTCCGGGCGGAGGCGTTCCCAGAGCGGCCAGAGCACGTCGTCGAGGATCACCACCGAATCGTCGGCGTGATTGACGATGTACGCGATGTCTTGCACCGAGAGCCGCGGATTGAGCGTGTGCAGGACGGCGCCGCAGAGGGGGATTCCGAAGTACGCCTCCAGATGGCGGCCGTGGTTCCAGGCGAGCGTCGCGACGCGGTCGCCCGGCTTCACGCCCAGCCGCGTGAGCGCGTTGGCGAGCTTCTGCGCGCGGCGATGGAATTCGCCATACGTGCTGCGCTGGATCGTCCTGTCCGGCCTGCGCCAGACGATCTCGTTGTTTGCGAAGAACTTGCCGGCGCGATCGAAGAGGTGCACGAGCGTGAGGGGGACCTGCATCATCAGTCCGTCCATGGCGCCCTCCGATCCGGGGCCGCAGAGTCTACACCCTTGAAATGAAGCCCGTCGTGGGGCGTAAGATGCGCGCCCTTTCCGGAGGCGAAATGCACCCTGCGCTCCTCGTCGCTGCCGCGCTGTCCGCTGCCGTGAGCCCCCTCACCGTGGATGAAATCGTCGCCCGACACACCGAGGCCCGGGGCGGAGCGCAAAGGCTCGCTGCCCTGCAGAATCTGAAGATCAGCGGCAAGGCGTTCTTCGGCGGCGGAGAGGACTTCGCCGTCACGGCGGAGTTCGCCCAGGTGCGGAAGCGTCCGAACCGGATCCGGACGGAGGTCACGCTGCAGGGCCTGACCGCGATCGACGCGTACGACGGCCAGCAGAGTTGGAGCGTCGATCCTTTCCAGGGCCGCAAGGACCCGTTCCGCACCACCGCGGACGAGGCCCGAGGACTGGCGCAGGACGCGGACCTCGAGGGAGCCCTGATCGGGTGGCGCGAGAAGGGCAACCAGGTCAGCTATCTCGGCACCGAGGACGTGGACGGAACGCCGGCGCACAAGCTGCGCGTCGCGCTCAAGGAAGGCGACGTCCAGTACGTCTATCTCGATCCCGACTATTTCCTGGAGATCCGGCGCGTCAGCGAGCGCAGGATCCGGGGTTCGGAGCGCGTCACCGAGACGGACTTCGGCGCGTACGCGCAGGTCAACGGCGTCTGGATCCCCACCTCGGTCGAGTCCGGCCGCAAGGGTGGACCGAAAACGCAGCGGTTCACGTTCGAGAGCGTCGAGGGCAACGTCCAGGCGGACGACGAGCTGTTCCGGTTCCCTGCGGGACCGGGAACGCGCGCGATCCCGCCGCCGCAGAAGCCGGCGCCGCTCGTCGCGCGGCCGCCGCCGCTCAAAGGGATGGCGCAGAGCGCGGTGGTCGATGCCGGCGTCATCTCCGGGCTCAATGCGCGCAACATCGGTTCGGCGACCATGAGCGGCCGCATCTCGGCGATCGCGGGTCGCAAGGTGGACGGCAAAGCCCTGCTCTACGTTGCCTCGGCGAGCGGCGGGGTGTGGAAGAGCCAGGACGGCGGCACGACGTTCAAGCCCGTCTTCGACAAGCAGCCGGTCCAGTCGATCGGAGCGGTAGAGATCGATCCCAAGAACCCCCAGGTCTTCTGGGTCGGGACCGGCGAGTCCTGGACGCGCAATTCCGTTTCCTCGGAGACGGCATCTACAAGTCGATCGATGGCGGCGAGAGCTGGACCCGCATGGGGCTGCAGAAGACCGAGCGGATCACGAAGATCGCCATCGATCCGCGCAACACCGACGTGGTCTATGCCTGCGCGCCGGGCCAGCTCTGGAGCGACAGTCCCGATCGCGGGCTCTACAAGACGACCGACGGCGGCAGGAGCTGGGACCTGATCCTCACGGGTCCGAACCTCTCCACGGGCTGCAGCACCGTCGCGATCGACCCGAAGAACCCCAGCGTGCTCTTCGCCGGACTGTGGGACTTCCGCCGCAAGGGCTGGACCTTCCGCTCCGGCGGCGACCATCCGGATAGCCCGAGCGCGAGCGGCCTCTACCGCAGCAGCGACGGTGGGCGAAGTTGGATGGAGGTGAAGGGTCTCGGTCCAAAACCCTGGGGCCGCGTGGAGGTGGCGATCGCCCCTTCGAACCCGAGCGTCGTGTACGCGTTCGTCGAGTCGCCTGCTTCCGCGCTCTGGCGCTCGGGCGACGGAGGCAACACCTGGGAGAAGCGCGACGACAGCCAGTGGATGATCTGGCGCGCGTTCTACTTCGCGCGGCTGATCGTCGACCCCGCGAACCCCGACCGGGTGTTCAAGATGGGTGGGGCGCTCATCGCCAGCGACGACGGAGGCAAGAGCTTCACGCTAGTGGGTGGTTTCGGCGCCACGCACGGCGACTGGCACGACCTGTGGATGGACCCGGAGAACACCAAGCACATCGTGGGCGGCAACGATGGCGGGGTATTCATCTCCTTCGACGGTGGCAACCGCTGGCTGAAGAACAACAACCTGCCGGTCTCGCAGTTCTACCATGCGGCGATCGACGACCGCGACCCGTACCGCGTCTACGGGGGCCTTCAGGACAACTCGAGCTTCGTGGCGCCGAGCGCTTATGGCGGGGGAATCTCCAACAACGTCTGGGAGAACCTCTACAACGGCGACGGTTTCTGGACCGTTCCCGATCCCACCGATCCGGAAGCGGTGTACGCCGAGTCGCAGGGCGGGTTCATCGGGCGCGTGGACCGGGGGCTGCAGATCGCGCGCGACATCCAGCCGAAGGCCAATTACAAGGAGCGGCTCCGCTACAATTGGAACACGCCGATCTACGCGAGCCCGACGCAAAAGGCGACGCTCTACATCGGCGCGCAGTTCCTCTTCCGATCGCGCGACCGTGGCGATTCCTGGGAGCGGATCTCGCCGGATCTGACCACCAACGATCCGCAGAAGCAGAAGCAGGAGGAGTCCGGCGGCGTGACCGTCGACAACTCGTCGGCCGAAGAGCACACCACCATCTATTCGATCAGCGAATCGCGCTTCGACCCGAACACCATCTGGGTGGGGACCGACGACGGCAACCTCCAGCTCACGCGTGACGGAGGGAAGAGCTGGACCAACGTGGCGCGGAACATGAAAGGGCTGCCGCCCTTCTCGTGGGTGAGCTGGGTGGAGGCGAGCCGTCATGATGCGGGCACGGCGTACGCGGCGTTCGACCGGCATACGTTCGGCGACATGAGCCCGTGGGTCTACCGGACGGCGGACTTCGGAAAGACGTGGACGCGGATCGTGGCGCCGGAACAGGGCGTCCGCGGATACGCGCACGTCGTCAGGGAGGACCTGGTCCGCAAGGATCTCCTCCTCGTCGGGACGGAGCTCGGTCTCTGGATCTCCGTGGACGGCGGGAGGAGCTGGGCGGAGTTCAAGGGGAGCGATTTCCCCGCGGTGGCGGTGCGCGACCTCCAGATCCAGCCGCGTGACGGCGACCTGGTGATCGCGACGCATGGACGCGGAATCTGGATCATCGACGACCTGACGCCGCTGCGCGCGCTCTCGCAGCAGACGCTGGCGCAGGATGCCGCGTTCTTGTCTTGGCGGGCGACGCAGCAGCGCATCGCCGGGCAGGGCGGCTGGTCGGAAGGCGACGCGACGTTCACAGGTCAGAATCCCCCGAGCGGGGCCGTGATCACCTACTACCAGCGGAGCCGGCATCTCTTCGGGCCCATCAACCTGGAGGTCCTCGACGCGCAAGGGAACCTGGTCGATACGATTCCGCCGTCGAAGCGCCGGGGCATCAACCGCGTATCGTGGACGATGCAGGTCAAGCCGCCCCGCGTGCCTCGCGCGGCAACGGTGGCATTCGCCGGGTCGCAAGGGCCGCGGGTGGTGCCGGGCACGTACACGGTCCGGCTGACCAAAGGCTTGCAGGTATACCAGGCGAAGCTCGACATCGGGCTCGACAGGCGCGCGCCCTGGAACGTCGCGGACCGCCGGCAGCACTTCGACGCGACGATGAGGGTACACGCGCTGTTCGGGGAGATGAGCGACGTCGTAGAGCGGATCGACTCGGCGGCCGCGGCGGTCGCGCAACGGGTGAAGGCGCAGCCGCAGGAACGACGCCTTGCCGGGCTGGCGACGAAACTGGAGGCGATGAAGAAGAAGATCGTTGCCACCAAGGAGGGCGGAGCGATCACCGGGGAAGAGCGGATCCGCGAGCACACCGATCACCTGTATTCGGCGCTCCTGTCCTGGGAAGGAAGGCCGGCTCGGTACCTGCTCGAGCGCACGGATGCGCTCCGGCATGAGCTGGCGGACGTGCGCGCGGAGTTCGAGGCCATGCAGCCGGAGATTCAGGCGCTCAATTTGGAGCTCCAGCCCGTGCCATCGTCTGTGCCGAGGATGGCTGCCGCGTGCTTGCTTGGGCGCGAGGATTGCGACGTGCAGCGCGAGACTGCGGGACGCTAACCGGAAGACTGCCTGGGTTGGCGCGGGTTCCGATCTCGATCCGGGGGGTGGACCTTGCCCGGAACCCTGCGCCTCGATCTGAGCAACGACTGTAACGTGCTTTCCGCCTTGCGGCGGGCAAGCTGCTGGGTAACGTGCTTCCCGCCTTGCGGCGGGCGAGCTGTTTTGAGTGTGCCCAGCGACCCAGAAGCCGTCCGACCGCTTTTCCCCTTCGGAGGTTTCAGCCTCGCCTGCCGCTGCGCAACGCGGGTTGACCCCGCCTTGCGCTCCCTCTCCTGAAGTTCGGTGCTCCCCGGAGTCTTGTATGCCGACGAATTGCGGGGGCATTGGGTTCCCCGCTCCCGCCACGGCCTCGGATTTTCACCCGGGCCCAGGCGGTTTCTCTTCGTCCGCCGTCCACCCCATCTTCCGACGAGGTTTCATCCTCCCTCGAGCTTTCCGCCTCCTTCAGAGTCCTGCGGCCTGCGCGCCGCCCCTCGTGCCTGGTTGAACCTCGCGACCCAACCGAACGGCCGAAGAGCGCCTCCCATGGGGTCCTCTTCCCTCATCGCGACATCAGCAGGCGGCGTCCACCACTCCGCGTGGAATCCCGACCCAGCGGTCACGTTCCGCCCTCGACGTTTCTCACGTCCTCGACGGTTTGCTCCGCCACCTGCCTTTGCGGGCTTGTTTCATCCCGCTGCCACGTCCAGGGTTTGCCCTTCAGGGGTTTGTCCCTCGCCGCGGAGCCGTACCGGGTTTCCCCGGCCTCGTCATGCCCTCCTGCCGTTGGACGCAGCCGCCTGTGACCAGCGACTACGCCCTCGACTCCAGGGCTTTGCTCCCCGCCGCGCGTGCGGTGTCGGTCGAAGCGGGTTAGGCCTCGACCGATCCGCTCCCCTCGTGGGCTTCAGCTCCTCCGGGTGCTCTCCCCGTGCAACGTGGGAATGCCTTCACATCCCCTCCGCCCTCGGCCTTTACCGCGAAGAACCCCTCGCGGCTGGTCCCCGGCGTCTCGCCGTTGCCCGGATGGGCTTGCCTGGATTCAGGCTGCCGACCCGCTCGAGCTTTCTGACCTGAACCCCCGTCCTCCTTTCGAAAGTCGGGTTCGAGGCCGCGTTCGGGCGGCCTACCGAGCCGCCGGACACGCAGCGACATAGAGCACGCGTTGTGCCAGCTTATCCGCAGCGTAACCACTCGAAACCACTGCGTGTCTCGATCGATGCAGCGCGCACGAACTGGACACATTCCTGTGTGCTGTCTGGGGATTTGCCGGGGAAGGCTGTGGTCGGGCTGTGGTCGGGTTGTGAACAAGGGGTGCGAGTGTGTCGGCAAGGCGATGTGGACTGTCCAGAAGCTGCACGATCGAGCAGGATCTGTTCGCGTCGTACAGTGTCGCATGAGACGTCAGGCGGATCGCTGCGTTCTCTAGGGCTCGAGCGGGAACGCGCTTCTCATGTCGTCCGGAATCCGTGCGGGCCTTCCGCGCGCGAGGTCTACGTAGACCCAGTCCGTCGACGCCCGGCAGACGAGCTCGCTTGCGCGGTAGATCTCCGTCTTGCGCAAGCTGTTCGCCGCCTTCATCGTGGTCACGCGTGTCTCGATGCGGAGACGGTCCCCCGCGACCGTCGCCCGCAGGTACTCGATCTCGTGCTTGCGGACCACCCAGGCCTGGCCGCTCGCGAGGTATGCCTGTTCGGAAAATCCCAGCGCCGTCGAGTGCGCCAGCGCGGCGTCCTGCACCCAGCGAAGATAGACGAGGTTCGACGCGTGCCCGAGGTTGTCGATGTCAGCCTCGAGCACCTCGACTTCGTGAACGAACGGCATGCGGCGTGATCAAGCCGCCTTCGCGTGCGAGGCGTTCCACTTCTCGCGCGCCTCGCGCTGCTCCTTGGCGGAGAGTTCCTTGCGGTGCTTGTCGCAGATGTATCCGAACCGGGGACCCCGCGACATGATCTTGCAGCCTTCCACCCGGCAGCGCATGTCCAGATGGCGGCCTCCGAGTTGTCTGGCGCGGGCCAGGCGCGCCGCGGCCTGGTTCTCCTTCGCCCGCTCGGCGAGGATCCGTTTCTGCTCGCGCACTGGAACGCTGTGCGCATGGTCTCTGCAGAACCAGCGATTGCGCGGACCGGCTCCCGGGTTCTTGCACCCCGGATACGGGCACATCCGAATGCCCGCGCGCCGACCGGCGCTTCCCAGAACGGAGCGCGCGAACATCTGTTCGGCGCGGGCCGCGATCGCGGCGGCGAATTGTTCGATCAAGCTGTCGAGCAGGCCGTGGATGGGTTTGGGCATTCGCTGGTCCGAGCCGGCCAGAATCCTGGCCGGTGGAGCTCATTCTCTAGCCGATTCGACAATGAATTGCTAGAACCGATGCCTTAAAAAGCATAATCGCCATGGATCTTCCTTATCTGCATCGAGAACACGTAGGGGAGCTGTCGCGGGACATCGCGACGGCGCTGGAGAAGACGGGATTCAGCGCGCTCGCCGTTCATTCCGGCGCGCCGCTGAAGCGGACGGACGCCGACGACCAGTACTGGCCGCTGCGACCGACGCCGCACTTCCAGCACTGGCTTCCCCTCGCGGAACCGGGATGCCTGCTCCTCGTGGTGCCGGGGCGGAAGCCGGTGTTGTTCCGTCCGCCGGTGCAGAGCTACTGGGAAGCGCCCGCTCCAGCGCAGGGCGATCATTTCTGGGCGACGTTCGAGGTGGTGGAGGCGGTCCCGCCGTTTCCTCCCGGCCGAGTGGCCTTCGTCGGAGACGATGCGGGCGCCGCGGCGGAGCTGAAGATCGCGGACGTGAACCCGCCCGCGCTCGTGCGCGCGCTCGATCGGCTGCGCGCGCACAAGACCGCGTACGAAGTGGAGTGCCTCGCGGAGGCGAACCGGAGGGCGGCGCTCGGGCACGAGGAGCTGCGGCGGCTGTTCCAGGGCGCCGACCGGAGCGAGCTCGAGCTGCATCTCGCCTTCCTTGGCTCCACTCGCCAGGACGACGCCGAGACGCCGTACAAGAACATCGTCGCGTTGGGAAAGCACGCCGCGACGCTGCACCACGTGAGCTACGCGAAGCGCGCGCTGCCGGCGCAGTCGCTGCTCGTCGATGCTGGCGCCTGCTTCGCCGGATACTGTTCGGACATCACGCGCACCTGGGTGAAGGGGGGCGGCGCGGCGGCGAGCGCGTTCGCCCAGCTGATCTCCGGCATGGAGGCGATGCAGCAGCGTCTCTGCGCGCAGGTGCGCGTCGGCATGCCGTACGAACAGCTGCACGACGAATCGCACCGGCAGGTCGCCGGCATCCTCCGGCAGGTGAGGATCTCGAGGCTGCCCGAGGACGAGCTGGTGTCGCGCGGGATCACCCGGGCGTTCTATCCTCATGGTCTCGGCCACTCCCTCGGCCTGCAATGCCACGATGTCGGGTGCGCGCTCCGTCCGCCGCGCTGCGACAATCCATTCCTGCGCAATACCTCGGACATCGCTCCGCGGCAGGTCTTTACCATCGAGCCGGGGCTGTACTTCATCGAGGCGCTGCTGGCGCCATTGCGCAACTCGCCGGACATCGACTGGAAGCTGGTGGAGGCTCTCTCCGCCTTCGGCGGCATCCGCATCGAAGACGACGTGGTCGTGCAAGACCAGGGCATCCGCAACCTGACCCGCGAAGTCCTGCCGGTGGGCGGCGGTACTGCTTGAGAATCAAGCGGTAGCGGCTTCCTGGTTTGCGGCGACGAAGGCGACGGGCTTGTAGAGCGCCGCGACCACCGTGAAGGCGATGGCCCCGACCAGCATGAAGCCCGCCCAGAAGAGGAAATAGTTCGTCTCCGAGGCGAACGCGACTTTGCTGCGGACGAGCGAAGTGACGAAGTTCCCGGTCCCCAGCGTCAGGAACCACAGGCTCATGATCACGCCCTTCAGCGACCTGGGCGCCTGCGTGTAGGCGAACTCGAGCGCGGTGACGCTCACCATCGTCTCGGCGATGGAGATGAGGACGTACTGGATCACCTGCCAGGCGATGTGCGGGTGCGCTCCCGCCTCGATCCAGCGCTGGATCATCGCTGCGGAGAGGAACGCGGGAACGGCGAAGAACATCCCGATAGCCATCCGCCGGAGCATGGTCATGCGGATGCCCGCGCGCTCGAGCGCCGGGTAGACCGCGTAGGCGAAGGTCGGCACCATGACGAGGATTAGAATGGCGTTGAGCGATTCCATCTGTGCCGATTCCATGTGCCAGCCGAAGATGTCCCGGTCCATCTTCTCGGCCTGGTTGAACCAGGAGGATCCGTACTGGAAGTAGAGCGCCCAGAAAGCGACGATGGGAAGGAAGACCAGCGCGATGCGGAACACCGACCGCATTCCCTCCACGGCGCCTTCTCCGTGGCGCCTGCGGGCCGCGTCCTCTCCTCCGAAGAGCCGGGTGCGCAGCACGGCGAGAAAGCCGTTGGGGTCGCGGCCGGCCGGCGGCACCTTCACGTAGGAGCGACGGCCGGCCAGGTAGATGGCCAGCGCCGCCGCCATCAAGATTCCCGGAACGCCGAATCCCCAGGCGGTGGCGCTGTTTGCGCAGAGCTTGAGCGCGCCGAAAGCGCAGCCCGCGAGCAGCCAGGGAGTGGCCAGCTGCGAGGTGGCGGAGCCGACGTTGATGGCGAAATAGAACCACGAGTACACGCGGTCGAGCAGGTGCCGCTGTTCCTGGCGGAACTGATCGCCGACGAAAGCGGAGAGATTCGGTTTGATCCCGGATTGCCCGATCACGATCAGGATCATTCCGATGAAGAGCGCCGGAACGCGAAATCCGAGCTCTCCCGCCGCCAGCACCGCGTGTCCGAGCACGTACCCGTACGAGAGCCAGAGGATGGTGCGGTAGCGCCCGAGGAAGCGGTCGGAGATCCATCCGCCCACGACCGTCATCGCGTACGCCGCGCCGACGAAGTAGTGGTAGATGCTCTCCGCAGTATTGTGATCCCAGCGGAGAAACTGCTGCATGTACGGCACGAGGATGGTGCTCATGCCGTAGAAGCTGAAGCGCTCGCAGGCCTCGTTCCCGATGATGTACTTCACTGCCCTCGGCAGCCTGGAGCCCTCACCAGCCACGTTGCTTCCCCTGGTTCGGCCATCGGTGCAGAGGCTGCGGCGTCGCGGCGGGCGCGCCCGCCGCCGCCGCCGGGGCGGCGGCGGCGAGTGCGAGCGAGCCCTTCATGGCGGCGCAGGCTACTTGAACAGCGTGCCGAAGCGCCAGCGCTCGCGGGCGCTGCGCCACATCCGTTGAACGCTTCGCGCCGCGAGCGTGACCACTTGCGCAGCGTCCATCGTGCTGTCGGCCGGGCGGAAGAAGACGTTGGCTGAGCCGCCTTGCGGAACCGCGACGAAGAAGGGCATGAAAGCGCTGCCGGAATGCGCCAGCGCCTGGTAGTCGCCGAGGAACCAGGCCGGCCCTTCGACGCGCGGGGCTGCACGTAGATTGAACGGCGCGCCGACCATCGTTTCCGAGAACGTCGCGCCCCCGTCGCTCGACGTCGCCAGCCAATGCGTGACCATGAGGTGCCCGGTGTCGCCGGCGATGTCGCCGCGCAGGTCGTAGTAGCTCACGCCGAGCCTTCCGCCGTCGGCGACGGCCAGGGAGGGCGTGAACGCCGGAGCCGATGCGCCATTGACCTGGACCGGCGCCGACCAGGTCAGCCCGCCGTCCGTGCTCTTCGAGAGCGCGATCGCGTCGTGAGCCATCGAGGAGAAGCGCCCGTCCTCCCAGGCAACGTAGATCGTCCCGCTCGGACCGCTCTCGCGGTCGACGGCGATGCTGTGGACGACGCTGCCGGTGCGGATGCCGAGATTGCTCTTCGGGTCGTTGACGCCGACGAACTCCGCTTCCGCGACGGTGACGGGGGGCGCCGGCCAGCTCGCGCCGTGGTCGGCCGACCGCATCACCGCGATGCTGACGTGGGGGGTCGTCGAGCTGTTCTCGGTGATGACCATCGACGAATTGACCAGGGTGTGGTCGGGCAGGACGACGATCTGGTTCGAGACGGTCTGCGTGTCCGGACCGGGATCGTAGATCTGCCGCGGGGCTTCCCAGCTTTCGCCCCGGTTGATGGTCCGCGCGAACCAAGCCGGCCCGGTGCCCAGCGGGTTGTTCGGGATGGTGAAACCGGTCAGACGATCCCAGACCGCATAGGCGAAATTCGCGTCCAGCGGGTCCGCGGTCACCGTCTCCTTGTCCATCATGAAATCCGGATCCCTGTCGCGCTGAAGCGTGATCGGGCTTTCCCAGGTGAGGCCGCGGTCGGCGGAACGGCTCACCAGCATCGCGCGGTTCACTCTGTCCCAATCGAACGCGTAGGTGATCTGATACGCGGTGCCATCCGGCGCGATGCTCACCCACGGGTCCGTCGCGCGCTGATACGCGCCGCCGCTGCAGCGCGTGAACGGCGCAACCTTCACCGACCAGGTGTGCCCTCCGTCGAACGTGACGGCGCTGACGATGCCGTTGGCAGCGCCGTTGGACCAGCGGTCCTGCTGCCAGGCGCCGATCAGGTGCATCGGATCCGTCGGGTCGACCGCCACCGACGGTTCCACTTCCGAGTTGAGGAAGATCTCGCCGCTGCCCGCGGGGCCGGTGCAGGAGCTGTTCCAGGGCGCTTTTCCGGAGACCGCGATCAGCCCGGGAATGGATTGCGCCGGTTCCTCTCCGGCACAGGCGGTGAACGCCAGCAGCAACGCCGCCGCCCCGCGCATCCGGCCACCCCGCCCGGGTGATAGAAGGTCGCCCATGTCCCTCGAAGACGGGGTGGTCACCGATTTCCGCGATCGAATGACGTACGGCGGATACCTGCAGCTCGACAAGCTGCTCTCGGCGCAAGTGCCGCTGAGCAATCCTCCCCACCACGACGAGATGCTCTTCATCATCCAGCACCAGACGAGCGAGCTGTGGTTCAAGCTGATCCTGCACGAGCTGCGCGCGGCGCTCGCCTTCGTCCGGCGCGACGAGCTCGAGCCTACGTTCAAGATCCTCTCGCGGGTCAAGCACATCCAGGCCCAACTCGTCTCCCAGTGGGCGGTCCTGGAGACCTTGACGCCGACCGAATACGGCGAGTTCCGTCACGTGCTCGGGCCCGCGAGCGGCTTCCAGTCGCTGCAGCACCGGCTGATCGAGTTCATCCTGGGAAACAAGGACCGCCGCATGCTCGCGGTGCACGAGCAGAATCCGGCGGGCCATGCGGAGCTGCTGCAGGCGCTGGAGTCACCGACGCTCTATGACGAGTTCCTCCGCCACCTCGCCCGGAGGGGGAAGCCGATCCCGAAGCCGGTGCTCCAGCGCGACTTGACCCAGCCGCACCAGAGCGACCCCGGAGTGCGGGCCGTGATCCGCGAGATCTACGAAAACCCGGCGGTGAACTGGGATGCCTACGAGATGTGCGAGAAGCTGATCGACGTCGATGAGCAGCTCGGCCTCTGGCGGTTCAGGCACGTCAAGGTGGTGCAGCGGATCATCGGCTGGAAGCGCGGCACCGGCGGCACCGCGGGCGTCGACTATTTGAAGACGCTCGTCGACGTGCTGCTGTTCCCCGACGTCTGGGACGTGCGCACGGAGCTGAAGGGCTGATCGTCGCTGGCCGGGCCGCCTCAGACGATCCCGTGCGATCGCAGGACGGGCACGAGGTGCTCTTCCGCCAGGCGGACGCCGCGCTCGTAGTCGGGACTCGGCTGCCGGGCGAGATCGGAGAGGATGCGCGCCTCGATCTCGCCGGCCAGCAGCGCGATGCGGTACGGAACCCGCGTGAACGTCACCAGCTGATAGCGCGTCAGGTACCGGCCGGGCATCCTTTCTTGAAGGCGGTGCTCGATCTCCCGCATCCGGAGGAACTCCGGGTCGGCCACCTTGTCACGCATCTCCACGAAGTTCTCCACGGCCAGGTCCGCGATGGCGTCGGTATCCGGCTTGCGCGCCTCGGCGAAGCGGGTGAAGTCGTGTGCCCAGTCCCCCGTCAGCATGCCCGCGAGCAGCGTGACGTCTTCGAATCCGGCATTCATGCCCTGGCCGAAGAAGGGAACGATGGCGTGCGCTGCGTCACCGATCAGCAGCGCACTGCCGCGCGACCAGGGCCACGCCTTGACGGTCGTCATCCGCCCGAGAGGCGCCTGCATGAACTGCCGGGCGAGCCCGGGGATGAGCGGCACCGAGTCGGGGAACCAGGTTTCGAAGAACCGGGCTGCGTCCACTTCCGACCCCAGCTCCGCGAACGAAGGCGAGCCTTGGAAGGGGAGGAACAGAGTGCAGGTGAAGCTGCCCTCGCGGTTCGGTAGCGCGATGAGCATGAAGTTGCCGCGCGGCCAGATGTGCAGGGCATTGCGATGCATGGCGAAGCCGCCGTCCTTCGGCGGCATGGTCAGCTCTTTGTAGCCGCTGGAGAGGACGTCCTGCGAGACGGCCCCGCCCAGGCTGGGACGCAGGGCCGAGGCGCTCCCGTCGCTTCCGATGATCACTTCCGCGCGCGCGTCTCCTGAGGGCTCGAAACGCGCGACCCGGCGATCCGGGTCGTAATCCATCAGTCGCTGACCGAAGTGGATGCGGACGCGCCCGGTCTCCTCGGCGCGCGTCATCAGCAGCTTGTTCAGCTCGCCGCGGGACATCGAGTTGATGAACTCGCGCTCGCTGCGGCCGTAGGGAAGCAGCGCGAGCTTCCCGTCCAGCGCATGCGTCATCCGCCCGAGCATCGGCACCGCCTCGCGCAGGACGTCGTCGTCGAGCCCCACCTCGTGCAGCGCGTGCAGCCCGCGCGTGGAGACCGCGAGATTGATCGAGCGGCCGGCCTGGATGTCGACGCGGCGCATGTCAGGCCGCCGCTCGTACACCTCGACCTGGTAGCCCCGCCGCGCGAGCGTGAGGGCGAGCAGGGACCCGACGGGGCCCGCCCCGACGATGACGAGGTCAGCCATCGTCCAGTTCGCCGATCAGCGCGCAGAGTCGCTGCACGTCCTCGAAAGAGTTGTAGAGCGGAGCCGCAGTGATCCGGACGATGTCCGGCGGACGCAGATCGACCAAGGCTCCTCGCTTTTTCAGCTCGGCCAACATGCCCGGCTGGCGGAACCGCACCGTCAGCATCGAGCCGCGCTCCGGCGGCGTGAGGATCTCGGCGCCGCGCTGCCGCAGCAGCAGCTCGAGGTATGCCGTCAGGCGATCGCCTTTGCGGCGCAGCGCGGGCATCCCGGCACGGTCGAACAGCTCCATCGAGGCGCGCAGCGCGGCGAGCTGCAGGATGGGCGGATTGGAGAGCTGCCAGGCCTCCGCGCCGCGGATGGGCGAGAAGCGCGGCCCCATCTCGAACCTCCGCACCTTGTCGTGGCCCCACCAGCCCTCGAATCGCGGAAGCGCGGTATCCGCGTGCCGCTCGTGCACGAAGACTCCCCCGAGGCCTCCCGGGCCGGCGTTCAGGTACTTGTAGTTGCACCAGGCGGCGAAATCGGCCCCGTCCTCGTGCAGGGTCAGCGACAGGTTGCCTGCGCCGTGCGCGAGATCGAACCCGATGAACGCGCCTTTCTCGTGCGCCGCGCGCACCAATGCACTCATGTCGTACGCGCGCCCGGTGAGGTAGTTCACGTTTCCGATCAGCGCGAGCGCGATGTCGTCGCGCTCGCGCAGGGTCCGCAGCGGATCCTCGCTCTCCAGCACCCCGTCGGGAAAGCCGTGGAAGCGGGCCTGTGAGGCGACCGCGTACCGGTCGGAAGGAAACGCGCCCTGCTCGATGAGCAGCCGGTGCTTCCCGCGCCGCGGCCGGTAGAACGAGACCATCAGCAGATGGAGGTTCACCGACAGGGTGTTCATCACCACGACTTCGTGGGGGAGAGCGCCGACCAACCGCGCGGTCGCCCCGGTCAAGAGCTCGTGGTAGCTGACCCAGGGATTGCGGGCCGAGAAGTGCCCCTCGACGCCGAGCCGCCTCCAGTCGTCCAGCTCCTGCAGGACATACTCGCGGGCTCGCCGGGGCTGCAGGCCCAGCGAGTGCCCGGCGAAGTAGAGCGGTCCGGAGTCGGGGAAAAGAAACTCCGCGCGCAGCGCCGCGAGCTCGTCGGCGGCGTCCTGCGCCCGCGCCCACTCGAGCGAGTCCTCAAAGGTCATACGAGCTCGCCTCGCGGCCGAGCCATTCCAGCGCGGTCCGGGCGCGCAGCCGATCGCGCACGTCGGGCGGCAGATGCAGCGATTCGATCAGGGCGCCGGGCCGCGCCTCGCCGAGCGGAAACGGGTAGTCGCTGCCAAGCGCGACCCGTTCGTGGCCGAAGCAGTCCAGGATGAACTGCAGGGCGCGCGGATCGTGCACCAACGAGTCGACGTAGATCGACTTCACGTACGCCGAGGGCGGGCGCGTATTGTCGATCGCCACCAGGTCCGGCCGGGCACGGAACCCGTGCTCGATGCGCCCCAACGTTCCCGGGAACGCCCCTCCGCCGTGGGCAAATGCGATCCGCAGCCCCGGCAGACGCTCGAGGACGCCGCCGAAGATCAGGGAACAGATCGCCAGCGAGACTTCCGCCGGCATCCCGACCAGCCAGGGGAGCCAATACTTGCGCATCCGCTCCTCGCCCATCATGTCCCAGGGGTGGACGAAGATGGCCGCTCCCAGCCCGGAGGCGCGCGCGAATACGGGAAACAGCGCCGGGTCGGAGAGGTTCCAGGCGTTGACGTGGGAGCCGATCTCGACGCCCGCGAGCCCCAGCTCCCCGATGCAGCGGTCCAGCTCGCGCAGCGCGAGATCGGGAGACTGCAGCGGGAGCGTCCCGAGACCGATGAAGCGGCGAGGATGCTCGCGGCACAGCGAGGCGATGGAATCGTTCAGCAGGCGCGCCAGGTCGTGGCCGCGCTGCGGCGGGAGCTGATACGCGAACAGGACCGGGACCGTCGACAGCACCTGGACGCCCACGCCTGCGTCGTCGCATTCGCGCAGCCGCTGGGCGGCGTCCCAGGCATTGCTCTCGATCTCGCGGAAGATGGTTCCGTCCTCGCGGAGCATGCGCGCCCGGCACTCGCCCGCGCGCTCCAGCCGGATGGGGCTCCAGCGCGGAAGCTCCGGCGGGAGCACGTGCGTGTGCACGTCAAGGCTTCGCATGTTTGCGGCCGCACTTGCGGCAGGTCGTGTTCGTGGGATTGCCCCAGTAGTGCTCGAACACCGGCGGGAGCTGCTTGACGATGTCGGTGAGATGGAATGACTCGCGATAGAGC
>Ga0137407_10000843_pt1 | contig 20172 bp, 18 predicted proteins | sample CZOMad2_2_16fung_FD_108410 | JGI IMG/M metagenome (GOLD analysis project Ga0137407, IMG submission 108410) | Vadose zone soil fungal communities from Angelo Coast Range Reserve, California, USA - CZOMad2_2_16fungal (Illumina Assembly) | ecosystem: Environmental > Terrestrial > Soil > Vadose... | reverse complement strand
ATGCTGACGGCACCGCTTGGCCTCGTCGGCGTCGTACCGATGCTGCTCGCCTTTAATCAGCCCTTCGGATTCAACGCCATTCTGGGCCTGATAGGACTGGCGGGCATCCTGATGCGCAATACTCTCATCCTGACCGAACAAATCAAGGAGAACCGCGCTGCCGGCCTTGATGACTATCACGCGGTCATCGAGGCCACGGTGCAACGCACGAGGCCCGTGATCCTGACCGCACTTGCCGCCGTGCTGGCCTTCATTCCCCTCACGCATTCCGTCTTCTGGGGGTCGATGGCCTACACGCTGATCGGCGGCACGGCGGTCGGCACGGTTCTGATCCTGCTGTTCCTTCCCGCGCTTTATGCCGCGTGGTTTCGGATTAAGCCGACTGCAGATGAGATCCATGAGGATTCTACGGCGGAACCGGAATTGCAAACAGCAATGGCTGCCGAGTAGGGGCCTGTTGCAGGAGGAGACGCTTCTAGCTCTCGCCCGCCGGCTCGCGCTTCTTCATGTGTCTCCAACTCGTCAATGTGAGTTTGGTAATGGAATGGACGCGTCGGCTAGAAGAAGCAACGCCCCGTCACTCTCCAGGCTCGCATCAGCGTTCGAGCGCGGCTGGCTGTCCACGAGTTCGTGGCTGCCAGAGCAGAGATTCGCTGTAATGGTTGAACTAGGAGTTTTTCGCCCCGTGCCGTGAGGCGCGTCGCTTGCCGGCCGACGGACTCTAAGCGCTTGACGAGTTCTAAAAAAGAACTGTAGGATTGCGAAAGGCGACGCACCTCGGAAGGGTGCGCGATGGGAGGATGCGCAATGTCGGTGAAATGGAAGGCCGTGGCGGCGCTGGCTTTATTTTTGAGCGGGCCTGCACTCGCGGCTGACGAGCCCGGAATCTCAGCGACGGAGATCAAGATCGGCGGCGTTTTTCCCTTCAGCGGACCGGCGTCATCGATCGGTCTCGTGGGCAAGGGGGTTATGGCCTATATACAGGCTTTGAACGACCGCGGCGGCATCAACGGACGCAAGATCAACTACCTCGCATATGACGACGCATACAGTCCCCCCAAAGCCGTGGAGCATGTCCGCAAACTGGTTGAGAGCGACGAAGTGTCGTTCATGTTCGGCCAGCTAGGCACTCCCGGTATCTCGGCTACGGCAAAATACCTGCGGTCGAAAGGGGTACCCAGCATCGCAATTATCAGCGGGTCATCCAAGTTCACGGATGTCGCCAATTACCCGCTGACCACCACAGGTCTTGTCAGCTACGACACCGAAGGAAAAATCTACGCCAAATATCTGACGAAAGCACTGCCAAACGCCAAGTATGCCATCCTCTATCAGAACGACGACCTCGGCAAAGACTATGTCAACGCCTTCAAGGCGTTTCTCGGAAAGGATTTCGACCGAAAGGTCGTGACCGCTTCCTATGAGGTCACCGAACCGACGGTCGACTCACAAGTGGTCAATCTGAAGAGCTCCGGTGCGGATGCCCTCGTGATCGCCGGCACACCGAAGTTCGCCGCTCAGGCAATACGGCAGGCCTCGGTAATCGGTTGGAAGGCGACCGTAATCATCAATTTCCCATCCGGCTCTGTCGGAGGCACGCTTGCACCGGCCGGTCTCGACAAATCGGTCGGCGCGATTGTCGGCACGACCAACAAGGATATTCTGGATCCGACGTGGAAAGACGACCCTGCCATGCAGGCGTACCGGTCATTTCTGGACAAGTATTTGCCGGGTGTCGATATCACCAATGGCAGCTATCTGACCGGCTACCAGCAAGGCATCCTGCTCGAGCAGATTCTGAAGCAGTGCGGCAACGACCTGTCTCGCAAAAATATTCTGACGCAGTCGAAGAACCTGAAGGATTTCGTCGTTCCGACGGCGCTGCCCGGCATCAAGGTCAATACAAGCGACACCGAGAACATGATCTGGACGCAGATGCGGTTGCAGCGATGGAGCGGCACAAGTTGGGAAGGCTTCGGGGAAGTGCTGGACGCGAAGTCCGAGTGACCTCGCATGAGGGAAGCGACGGGCGCGGTAGTTAGCTGGGGCGAACTGCCGACCGGTCTGGCCACGGCTCGCATTATTCAAGTGGTGGGGCAGCAGCGATGGGGCATCAGGAGTGGTGAACTTCGTCTCGCGCACCCATCGGACTAGCACAGTAGTTCGGGAGGTCGTTTTCGATGTCGACGAAGGCACTGACGTTTGCGGCGAGGGAGCTTTCCATAGAGCGTCGAACCGACGGCACGCTCGTGTTGAGCTCGCCTCTTGAATTGGGGAAGTGTGACTGGCGCATCACGGATTTTCTTCCGAGCTGGGCGCATTCTGTTCCCGATAGAATTTTTCTTGCGCAACGCAATGCGAATGGGAAGTGGGACGAGATCACCTATGGCGAAGCATGGTCGCAGGTTCAGGCGGTCGGCCAAAGCCTGATCGATATGGGCGCAAAGCCGGCTGACAAGCTGGCGGTGCTTTCAGGAAATTCCATCGAGAACGCGGTGATCTCGTTTGCCGCGATGTCGATTGGGGTAATCCTGGCCCCGATATCGCCAAACTACACGCTGATGCCCGGCGGCCTGGCTCGTCTCAAGGACATCGCGGAAGTGTTGCGCCCGAACTTCGTTTTCGTCCAGAGCGGGCGCGACTTTTCCGCGGGACGCTCTATTCCCGAACTGGCAGCATCGACCTGGATCAGTGTCGATGGGGGGCAAGACACCGTGCCTTTCGGCGCACTGACATCCCGAACGGATAACGAAGGATTCGCGGATGCTTCACGGGCAATTTCTTGCGACGCTGTCGCGAAGATTCTCTTCACATCCGGTTCGACCGGCTTGCCCAAAGGCGTGCTCAACACCCACCGCATGATGGCGACTGCCCTGCAAATGGGGAGTCTGCTGGTGTCTCCTCCGGACGCGCCGGTGCAGGTCGAGTGGCTGCCCTGGCACCATACGATGGGCAGCAACGTAATCCTCCACGGCATTCTCAAGAATGGCGGTACGCTCTACATCGATGATGGCCGGCCGCTGCCTCAGCTCTTCCACAAGACGGTCGCGAATCTCAAGGAGATTTCGCCCACAGCCATGTTCAACGTACCAGCCGGCTATAATCTCTTATGTGACGCAATCGAGAACGACCTCGATCTTGGCGCCAGGGTGTTCAGGCGGATGGACAGACTGAGCTATGCTGGGGCTGCAATCTCGCAGGGCACGCTTGAAAAGCTCTATCGGCTGACGTCGTCGATCACCGGCCGACGAATTCCGGTCATGTCGGGCTACGGCACCACCGAAACGGCCCCGACAATCAGTACGACCCATTGGGCGACGGACCAGCCGGGAGAAATCGGTCTTCCCGCGCCGGGTCTTCAGCTAAAGCTCATTCCTGTTTCCGATACTTACGAGGCAAGGGTCAAGGGTCCCAACGTTACGCCAGGTTACCTCGGAAGGCCGGATTTAACGGAAAAGGCCTTCGATGAGGAAGGGTTCTATCGCATAGGCGATACCGTCTCGTTTCTGGATCCTCAAAAGCCGGAGCTTGGGTTACGGTTTACAGGCAGAATTTCCGAGAACTTCAAACTCGCGAACGGCACATGGGTCTCGATTGGGAACATGCGCGCGGCAATTTTGGCGGCAACTCGCGGCGTATTGCTGGACATCGTCATTGCGGGAGAAAATTGTGAATCGTGCGCGCTGCTCTGCTGGTTGAATCCTACCGAGGCGGCGCGGATTTCAAAGACGTCAGGACCGGATTTGACCTGCGACCCCCTCGTGGTTCAATTTCTGAAGGATCGTTTCAAGGAATACAATGAAACCGTTGGAAGCAGCGAAAGGATCTACTCGTTCTCCCTGCTGAAAGATCCGCCATCATTGGCCGCAGGAGAAATCACCGACAAGGCTTATGTCAATCAACGTGCTGTGCTGAAAAACCGCTCTGAACAAGTAGAACGTCTCTACTGGAAGGACCCAAATCAAGACGTGATTTGGGTCTGAGGTGGCGTTCCGTTGTTCGTGGGGCGACGGGAGTGCTTGCGCTGAAGCTTAGCGAGGTTCGATGCATACCGCGTGAGCGGCCACCTCAAGCAGCGCTGCGGCGCGCCTTTGCCTTGGGTTTCTCCGGCGCCTGTATTGCCGGGGTGCTTCGCGCGCCGGGGCCAGGGTGAGTATGAACCTCCTTGGCCGAAAGCGGCTCACCACATTCGGAGCACACCATGACCGGATCGAAGTTCTTGCCGCATTTGCGGTGCTCATGCAGCAACGGCCGCCCGCGTGTGTCGACCATGTGCGTGTCACCCCAGTGCACGATTGCCATCATGATTGGATAGAGATCGAGCCCTTTTTGGGTGAGAATGTATTCATGCCGTTTGGGCGCCTCCTGATAGGGAATGCGGCGCAGCACGCCTTGCCGGACCAGTTTCTTCAGCCGCTCCGCGAGCAAATGGCGAGTGATCCCAAGCGCGGATTGAAATCCTTCGAAGCGGCGCGTGCGCAGAAAGCATTCGCGCAGGATAAGTAGGGTCCAACGGTCGCCGATCACGCCGATCGTGCGGGCCATCGAGCACGGCTCTTCTTCAAGGGCATCCCATCGCATTTCCTGCTCTCCAATCCATCCGGCACCCCTGTATTCGCTCGAATCGTCCAAGGGAACCTCAGCTCACTTCCCATTCTAGATAGGTACTCAGCTCCAAACAATCCCTACGGATATAGTGAAATCAGCAGAACTACGTAAATATTTGACAGTTCGTTTTTAGAACTGTAAAGTACGGTCATGGTCGTATTTCGGCTGCTGAATACCAAACCTGATCATCCAATACGCTCGCGGGAGAAGCTGACATGGCCCTGAAGGTTGAATTCCAGTTCGATTTCGGCAGTCCGAACGCTTATCTGGCGGAAGTAGCCATTCCGGGGATCGAGCGGCGTACCGGCGTGAAATTCGAGTACGTCCCGGTTCTGCTTGGCGGCATCTACAAGGCGACAGGCAACATGTCTCCGTTCGATTCGCTTCGCGGAATCAAAAACAAGCCGGAATACCAGGCACTCGAGACCCAACGGTTTATCCGTCGCCACAACATCACGAAATTCTGTCAGAATCCTTTCTTTCCTGTCAATACGCTGATGTTGATGCGCGGCGCTGTCGCCGCCCAATTCGAAGGCGTGTTCGAGCCCTATTTCCGCGCTGCCTATCATCATATGTGGGAAGAGCCGAAGAAGATGGATGACCTCGAAACCTTCCGGAACGCATTCATCTCCTCAGGCATCGATATCGACCGGTTGATTGCGCGTGCGCAGCAGGATGACGTCAAGAAGGGGTTGATCGATCGGACCACCGACGCGGTCAACCGCGGAGCATTCGGGTCGCCGACTTTCTTCGTCGGAACGGAAATGTTCTTCGGCAAGGACCAGCTTCGCGACGTTGAGGATTCGATCGTCGAACAGACCAAACCCGTTTCGAAAACGGCGTAAGGTCAGGTACTGAGGCCTGCAGAGACAGGCCGATGTTCCGGGCCTGCATGATGGAAACTCGGCAGGTCCGACAGCGTGGTAAACTCAGGGAGAATGCCCATGCCTGGCCCACTCAGCGGCGTTCGTGTCCTCGACTTGACTGGCGTTGTGTCGGGCCCGTTCGCGACCATGTTTCTGGCGGATCAGGGCGCCGACGTCCTGAAGATTGAGCCGATCGGCGGCGATATCACCCGCCGCAGCCGTGCCACGATCGACAAGGACGGCGAGTTCTCCGCACTCTTTATCTCGTCAAACCGCGGCAAGCGTTCTCTGTCTATCGACGTCAAAAGCGCGGCCGGGCGCGAGGTGCTCGCCAAGCTGGTCGCGCAGGCGGATGTGCTGGTGCAGAATTTTCGGCCCGGCACAATGGAGCGTCTTGGTCTCGGCGTTGATGAGTTGCGCCAGCGCCACCCACGCTTGATCTATGTCTCGATCAGCGGCGTTGGCGACACCGGCCCCTATGTGAAAAAGCGTGTTTATGATCCGATCATTCAGGGGCTATCGGGTTTTGCTGATATCCAGTCGCAGCCGGTAACGAACCGTCCGCAGATGATCCGAACCATCGTATGCGACAAGACTACGGCGGTTTTCACCGCGCAGGCAGTGGCAGCAGCGCTCTATGCCCGCGAGAAGACCGGGCAGGGCGACCACATTCAGGTCGCCATGCTGGACGCGATGATTTCATACCTGTGGCCGGAAGGCATGATGCAATACACGGTAGTAGGCGCCGAGACCACCGCTGCGGATCCTAACGATCGACCCGATCTCGTGTTCAAGACCAGCGACGGCTACATCACGGCTGGTACCATTTCGGATTCCGAATGGCAGGGGTTTTGCCGAGCCTCCGGCGATCCCGAGCTTGCCAAGGATCCCCGATTTGCGACGCCGTCGGCGCGTTCGGTCAATGCCACGGCCCGGATCAACAAGATGGCGGAGTACATCGGCCAGCACTCCACTGCCGAATGGTTGGAGCGCCTTGACGCCGCTGACGTCCCTTGCGCGCCGATCCTGCGGCGAGGCGAAATCATCCACAACGAACAGGTAATCGCGCGCGGCATCATCGCGGAGTTCGATCAGCCGAAGGTCGGTCGGGTGCGGCAGCCGAAGCCGGCGGCCCGCTTTGAGATCAATGAGGCCGCGATCGGCGGGCCTGCTCCCCGGGTCGGCGAGCACTCGCGCGAGGTCTTGCGGGAACTGGGTTACGACGATCGTGCCATCGACAAGATGGTCGCCGAGCGCAGCGTGCGGGTGGCGGTCTAACCTGAAGTCTTCTCGCGCGAGTGGCGGGCTGTTTCTAAACTTTCGCCGGGACCGGCGTGATCGGCGCCATCGGGACATTCGCCGCGACGGCCCGCTGATAGGCGTCCCGTTTCTTGATGCGTTCGAGGTAGGGCTGGGCGTTGTCGCAAATGCCGACGCCATAGGCGACAGCCCACTCTAGGCAGGTCGTGAGCAGGATGTCAGCGCTGGTAAACCGGTCGCCCATCAGGAATTGCCGGCCGTCTGCGAGCGTGACTTCGACGTGGCGCAGCTGCTGACGGAAATACTCGCCGGCCTGGGCAACGACTTCGGGCGCAATACCGTAGATCGGACCGAGTGCATCGGCCCGATGGCGGCGCATCACGTAAAGGCTGGTTGAATCCAGTTCCGCGACGATAAAGAAACACCATTCCAGCCACGCGGCATACTCACGGGTGGTTTCAGGAATCAGCGAGCGTTCCGTCGTGGAGTACATTCGCGACAGGTAGGCAACGATTGCGGCGCTCTCGCCGATGCTGAAGTCGCCGTCCTGAAGTAGCGGAATCTTCTGGCGCGGATTGAGCTTGGTGTATTCAGCGGTCTTCGTCTCACCCGTCCGCGGTCCGATCGGCCTTGTCTCGTAGACCAGGCCCAGTTCGTGCATGGCCCAGTGTGGGCGAATGGTGCGGCTTGTGCCAACGCCCCACAGGGTAAGGTTTGGCGTCGCGTTCATGTTACCACTTCTCCACGGACGGACGCAGATCGAGCTCGTGGGTCCAGCCATCTCTGCTTTGCTGGTGGGTGAACCAATAGGCGTCAGCAATGGAAGACGTCTTGGTCAGGCTATCCTGGGGAATTTCGCTTGCCTCGATCCCTTTTGCTGCCTTCATGCGCTGGTGAATCGCCTCGCTGTCGACGCCGGCGTCGATCAGGAGATGCACGACATGAATGTTCTTCGGTCCGAGCTCGCGCGCCATCGCCTGGGCTACTGCTCGAAGTCCGAACTTCGCTGATGAAAATGCCGCAAACCCCTGGCCGCCACGCACACTAGCGGTCGCACCCGTAAAGAAGATGGTGCCGCGTCCGCGCGGCAGCATGAAGCGGGCAGCCTCACGTCCGACCAGGAAGCCGCCATAGCAGGCCAATTCCCAAGCCTTGAAGAACAGCTTCTCGGTTGTCTCCAGCAATGGCTTGTTGACGTTCGATCCCGCGTTGAAGAGGCAGACCTCGATGGGCCCGAACTCTTTCTCGATCCGCGCGAATATGCCTTGGACCTCTGCTTCATGACGGGCATCGACACTGAACGCGTGAATGTTATGTCCCGCAGCCCTCAGCTCGACTATAAGCCCTTGCGACTTGGACGCATCACGCCTGCAGATGCAAACTGTATAGCCGCCCTTGGCAAAACGCCGGGCGACGGCCGCGCCGATGGCGTCGCCTGCGCCTACAAGTATCGCTACGCCGCGGCTCTCTGCCATTCCTAGTCCTCAATTAGTTCCTATTTGATACTATAATCGTAGCGGCGGCACGATACATTGTAAATCAGGCTTTTCGCTTTGGTTCGAACAAATAATAGGGAAGTTACGTTGCCCTTTTGGACCTCATGAACAGGGAGCGATTGAATTAGTGATTGACGAGTTCTAAAAAAGAACGTTAGGTAAGCGGCGAACGTGCCGCGCTGCAACGGGGGCATGGTTTGGTCGGGAGGTCGGTCGTGGCGGAGCTTTCAGAGGCGATCAATCTCGACGAGATTGCTGTCGGCTTGCCGCGCCGCATCCATGACGTTACGGCAAGGCAGGTTGCCAAAGCCCCCGACCGGATCGCGCTGATCGAAGACGGGGCATCCTGGAGCTACCGAGATCTGGACCAGCGCGTTAGAGAAGCCGCAACCGTTCTCTCCTCGCTTGGAATCAGAGCGGGCGACCGGATGATCATTGTCAGCGAAAACTGTATCGCGCTCGCCACCTTGCTGTTGGCAACAAGCCGGCTCGACGCCTGGGCGATCGTTGCTAACCCCCGATTGTCCGCACGCGAACTGGACGAGATCCGCGACCATAGCGGCGCCCGTCGGATGTTCTTCGCGTCTGGTGTTTCGAGAGAGGCTGCGGCGCACGCATCACGCTACGGCGCGGAGAACCGGCAAATAGGGGCGCTGCTGGAGATTGGTATTGGCCCGCTGAGCGAAAGCGCTACCGTCGAGCCGGTGGAGGCCGAGCCGGCGAAACAAGTGGCGGTGCTGATCTACACTTCGGGAACGACGGGGACGCCGAAAGGCGTGATGCTGTCACACGAAAGCCTGCTGATCAGCGCAAAGACGACCGCCCACTTCCGCAAGATGGATCATAATGACAAGATCTATCTCGTATTGCCGATCTCCCATATCGTCGGCATCTCGCTCCTGATCATGACATTGATGGTCGGCGGCACGGTGCGGATGGTCAGCAAATACGATCCTGCGGCGACCGCCAGGGCGATCGGAGAGGAGGGTGTTACCATCCTCAACGGCGTGCCCGCTACTTATCAACGTCTGCTGGAATACAAGAGCGTGTCAGGCGTGAAGCGGCTCTCCCGAGGCGCGTTACGCTTGATCACCGTCGCCGGCGCGCCGCTCGATTTGAACCTGAAGTCGCGTGTGGAAAAGGAGTTCGGCCTTCCGCTGCTTAATGGCTACGGCATCACCGAATGTTCGCCGGGGATATCGGGGGTGCGCTTCGATGCCCCGCGGTCGGACCAGGCGGTTGGCACGCTGCTGCCGGGAGTAGAGGCGCGGGTCAGAACACTCGACGGCCTTCCTACTGCAAGAGGGGAAGTCGGGGAGCTGCATGTTCGTGGCCGCAACGTGATGCTCGGTTACTATCGTGCCCCCGAGCTTACCGCCGAGGTGATAGACAGTATGGGCTGGTTCAATACCGGCGATATAGCGCGTTTCGACGGCGATTGCCTGTACATTGTCGGGCGCACCAAGGAGATGATTATCCGCTCTGGCTTCAACGTCTATCCCGCCGAGGTCGAAGCGGTCCTCAGTTCACACAAAGACGTCGTGCAATGCGCCGTTGTCGGCCGTGTAGCCGACGGCAATGAAGAGATTGTCGGTTTTGTGCAGCTGCTGCCGGGATCACAGGTGACACCGGAGAATCTGATGAGTTTCATCCGATTTGAGCTCACCTCATATAAACGGCCGTCCAAAATCATCATCCTAGATGCGTTGCCGGCCACCTCAACGGGCAAGATACTCAAGCACAAGCTCGCGGAGTCTTTGCACCGTGGAGGTGGCCAAGTTCCTCCAGCGCCGACAGCCGAATTTCCGCAGACAATATATCTGACCTGACCGGGAGAACACCCTTGAAAAAGAGAAACGCGACCGTGGCCGTGATCGGCGCCGGAGATTACATCGGCGGCGAGATCGCCAAGAAGTTCGCCTCAGAGGGCTTCACGGTGTTCGCCGGGCGCCGGAACGGCGCCAAGCTTGAACCGCTGGTAAAGGAAATCGAGAAAGCCGGAGGCGAAATTCACGCGCGCTCGCTCGATGCACGCAAAGAGGAGGAAATCATTTCTTTCCTTGGCGATGCGGACAAGCACGCACCGCTCGAGGTTTGTATCTTCAACATTGGCGCTAACGTCAATTTTCCAATTCTGGATACCACCGAGCGCGTATTCCGGAAGGTATGGGAGATGGCTTGCTACTCCGGCTTTCTTGCCGGCCGGGAAGCAGCGCGGCTGATGTTGCCCCGCGGCAAAGGCAATATCTTCTTCACCGGTGCGACCGCGAGCCTTCGTGGTGGGACGGGATATGCGGCCTTCGCCAGCGCGAAGTTCGGCCTGCGGGCCGTTGCACAGGCGACCGCACGGGAATTGGGCCCAAAGAACATTCACGTGGCGCATCTCATTATCGATTCCGGCGTCGATACAGAATGGGTGCGTCAGCGGCGGATCGAGGCGCTCGGCCCCAATGCGCTTGAGGATCCCGATCTGCTGATGCCACCGTCCTCAGTCGCGGAATCCTATTGGCTGCTTTACCAGCAGCCCAAGAGCGCTTGGACCTTTGAACTGGAGATTCGTCCCTTCGGCGAGAAGTGGTAGCGGGAGCGTCTCACGATGGAACTCAATCTTTCCAGCGAAGACGCTGCGTTTCGTGACGAGGTGCGCACTTTTATTGCGGAGAATTACCCGCAAGAAATGCGCGTTCCAAACCCCGAGACCGATTTGACCAAGGAGCAGTCGCTACTTTGGCACCGCATCCTCCACAAGAAGGGGTGGATTGCTCCGCTGTGGCCCAAGGAATATGGCGGCCCCGGCTGGTCGGTCACGCGGCGTTTCATCTTTGAACAGGAGACGTCACGCGCCGGGACGCTGCCGCCGCTTGCGTTCAGCGTCACCATGGTCGGCCCGGTCATCTACACCTTTGGCAACGACGCGCAGAAAAAGAAGTATTTGCCGCGAATTCTCTCCGGCGAGGACTGGTGGTGCCAGGGTTATTCGGAACCGGGCTCCGGCTCCGACCTTGCTTCCGTCCGGACCAAGGCGGTGCGCGACGGCGATCACTATATCGTCAACGGCCACAAGACCTGGACGACACTGGCGCAGCATGCCGACTGGATCTTTTGTCTGGTGCGGACCGATCCTTCGGCAAAGCCTCAGGCCGGCATCTCCTTCCTGTTGATCGACATGAAATCGCCCGGCGTCACCGTGCGGCCCATCATCACCATCGACGGATCGCACGAGGTGAACGATGTCTTCCTCGAGGACGTGCGCGTCCCCGTCGAGAATTTGATCGGCGAGGAAAACAAGGGCTGGACCTACGCGAAATTCCTGCTCGGCAACGAGCGTACGAGCATGGCCGGGATCGGCCGGTCAACACGTTATCTCGGGCGTCTCAAGCAGATCGTGAGAACCGAAGTCAGTGAGGACGATCCGGCGTTCGGGGAGTTCATTAAGGAGATCGCGCGCGTCGAGCTCGATGTGCTCGCGCTGGAGGCGACGGAACTTCGCATCATTGCGCAGATGTCCCGCGGCGTCGACCCGGGACCGGCCGCATCGTTGTTCAAGATCAGGGGCACCGAGATATTCCAGCGCATCACAGACCTGACACATCAGGCGATCGGCAACTACGGTCTGGCCATACGCGAGCACCCGGTAACCGCGAACCGCTTCATGCCGGGACCGGACTATGGACACACCGCGACGGAAAAGTATCTAAACTCCCGCAAACTCAGCATCTACGGGGGATCGAACGAGATCCAGCGCAACATCATCGCGAAAGCGGTTTTGGGTCTCTGACCACATCGCACGAGGCATCCGATGGATATTCAGTTGACCGAAGAACAGGAATTGCTCCGTTCCAGCATTCAGCGGTTTCTACGCGAGCAATACGATTTCGACGAGCGCCGCAAGATCGTGGCGACCGATGAAGGCTGGAGCCGCAGGCACTGGAAATCCTTTGCCGAACTCGGACTCTGCGCGGCGCCATTCCAGGAAAGCTCCGGCGGCCTTGGCGGCGGTTCGCTCGCGACGATGATTGTGATGCAGGAGTTCGGCCGCAACCTCGTCGTCGAGCCTTATTTCGAGACGATTGTTCTCGCGGGCGGTCTGATCGAGGACGTCGCTTCTCCGGAGCAGCGCCAGGAGTTCCTGCCCAAGATCATGGAAGGCGAGGCGATATGGGCGCTGGCCTGGGCGGAAGGACGGTCACGTTATGACTTCAACAACGTCACCACCACCGCGCGCCGCCAGGGGGACAAATTTGTTCTAAGCGGAACCAAAGCTGCGGTGGTCGGTGCGCCGTGGGCCGATAAGCTGATCGTCTCGGCGCGCACGTCGGGCGGACCGCGCGACCGCGTTGGCGTGAGCCTCTTCGTCGTCGATCGCCATTCGCCCAATCTTCACTTGCAGAGTTTTAAGACGATCGATGGTCGGCGCGCCGCCGAACTGACGCTGATGGACGTGGAAGTACCGGTCAGCCAGGTGCTTGGTATCGAAGGAGAAGGCGTAGTGGCGCTCGAAGCATGCCGTGACCGGGCTATCGCCGCTCTCTGCGCGGAAGCAGTCGGTGCGATGTCTGTGCTGAATTCCGCGACGCTTGAATACAGCAAAGCGCGCAAGCAATTCGGGGTTGCTCTCGGGAGCTTTCAGGTGTTGCAGCACCGGATGGTCGACATGTTCATCGCGCTCGAAGAGTCGATCTCGCTCACGCAACATTTGAACCTCAGCCTCGCCGCCCATGAGCCAAATGGATCGAAGCTGGCGTCGGGCGCGAAGTCGAAGGTTGGCAACGCCGCCCGCTTCGTCGCAGAGCAGGCCGTGCAGCTACATGGAGGCATGGGTATGAGCGACGAATTGAACGTCGGACATTACTTCAAGCGAATAAATTCCATCAACGTTCAATTCGGTGACCCCACCTACCATCTGATGCGGTACGCGCAGCAGAACTAATTGTCCTTCAACGCAGCAAATCGACTGCCGCACCCCGATCAGAGGTAAAGAATGACCGAAGCCGTAATCGTATCGACTGCTCGCACCCCCATTGGCAAGGCCTACAAGGGCGCCCTCAATAATACCGAAGGCGCGACGTTGCTGGGTCATGCTATTTCCGCTGCATTGTCACGGGCCAACGTCGAGGGTGCCGAAGTCGAGGACGTTGTGATGGGGTGCGCCATGCAACAGGGTACCACCGGCACCAACATCGCACGAAAGGCGCTGCTGCGTGCTGGGCTTCCGGTGAGCGTGGCCGGAACAACGATCGATCGCCAATGCGCGTCCGGCCTTCAGGCGATTGCGCTGGCTGCACGTTCGGTCATTTTCGATGGCGTGGAGGTTGCCATCGGCGGCGGCGGCGAATCTATCAGCCTGGTCCAGAACAACCAGTTCAACAGTTTTCATGCCGTCGATCCCGAACTGCTGGCGATGAAAGGGGACGCCTACATCGCGATGCTGGATACTGCCGAAATCGTGGCGAAACGCTACAGTATCTCGCGGGAACGCCAGGACGAATACGGCCTCGAGAGCCAGCGCCGGACGGCTGCGGCCCAGCAGGGCGGCCGCTTCAACGACGAACTCGCACCGATCAAGACCACTATGGCGGTCACGGACAAGGCGACCGGTGCCGTGTCGTATCAGCAAGTGACGCTGTCGGCCGACGAAGGGCCGCGTCCCGATACCACGGCCGAGGGTCTTGCTGGCCTCAAGCCGGCAAAGGGACCGGGCTTCACGGTTACCGGCGGGAATGCGAGCCAGCTCTCGGACGGCGCCAGTGCCACCGTCATCATGAGCGACAAGCTGGCCGCACAGAAGGGATTAAAGCCACTCGGTATCTTCCGCGGCTTTGTCGCAGCGGGCTGCGAGCCGGACGAAATGGGGGTGGGGCCGATTTACGCCGTGCCCCGGCTTCTCAAGCGTCACGGACTTAAGATCGATGATATCGATCTGTGGGAGTTGAATGAGGCGTTTGCGGTGCAGGTGATCTATTGCCGCGACAAGCTCGGGATCGACCCGGAAAAGCTGAATGTCAATGGCGGATCGATCGCAGTCGGTCATCCGTACGGCATGACCGGCGCGCGAGTGACCGGCCATGCCCTGATCGAGGGCCGCCGGCGCCAGGCCAAGTATGCTGTTGTTACAATGTGTATTGGCGGCGGCATGGGCGCCGCGGGACTGCTCGAAATTATCCACTGACGAAAAACGGGCCATTAAGGCCGTAAATTTTCAACCTATCGGAGGCACACGTGAAGACTGCAATTACCGAGTTGTTCGGCATCGATTATCCCATCATCCAGGGCGGGATGCACTATGTCGGCTTTGCCGAAATGGCAGCGGCTGTGTCCAATGCCGGCGGCCTCGGGCTCATCACGGGACTGACACAGAGAACGCCGGAATTGCTCGCCAAGGAGATCGCGCGCTGTCGCGACATGACGGATAAGCCGTTCGGCGTGAACCTTACCTTTCTGCCGACCTTTACCGCGCCGCCCTATCCGGAATACATCGCTGCCATCAGGGAAGGCGGCGTCAAGATCGTCGAAACCGCCGGGCGCAGCCCCGAACAATATATGCCGGCCTTGAAAGCAGGCGGCATCAAGGTGATCCACAAATGTACGTCCGTCCGGCATTCGCTGAAAGCCGAGCAAATCGGCTGCGATGCCGTCAGCGTCGACGGCTTTGAGTGCGGCGGCCACCCCGGCGAAGATGATATGCCCAACATGATCCTATTGCCGCGTGCGGCTGAGGAATTGAAAATTCCGTTCGTTGCTTCCGGCGGCATGGCCGACGCGCGCAGCCTCGTGGCGGCGCTGGCGATGGGAGCTGCCGGCATGAACATGGGCACGCGCTTTATCGCCACCAAGGAAGCGCCGGTGCACCAGAACGTCAAGGATGCACTGGTGCAGGCATCGGAGCTCGACACCCGTTTGGTGATGCGCGCGCTACGCAATACCGAACGTGTATTGAACAACAGGGGCGTCGAACACCTGCTCGAAATCGAGCGAGCGAAAGGCAAAAGCCTGAAGATTGACGACATCCACGAGCAGGTGGCGGGCGTCTATCCCAAGGTGATGATCGACGGCGACATGGACGCAGGCGCGTGGAGCTGCGGCATGGTCGTTGGGCTCATTCGCGACATTCCGACGGTGAAGGAACTGATCGACCGCATCATGGCGGATGCCGAGCGAATCATCCGTCAACGCCTGACTGGTTTCCTCGATGGCGCCGAGCAAAGGCCGGCTGCCGCCCGGGCGATCGCGTAGCCGGATGTTCTAACGAGGCGATACCCACGCACGGTTGTGCGTGGGGTGATTGTTATGGTGAAGCTCGATTGACCAGCAATGGATGGCCTTCGGCAGTCTCGGGGAAGGGGAGTTTATGGATCTGGCCGACTTCCACTACTACGAGCCTTCGAAGGGCCACGGACTCCGACATAATCCATTCAACGCGATTGTCGCGCCGCGTCCGATTGGTTGGATTTCGTCACGCAATGCGGCTGGTCAACTGAACCTCGCTCCATACAGCTTCTTCAACGCGTTCCTCTACGACCCTCCGATAATCGGGTTCTCCTCAATTTCGTGGAAGGACACCGTCAAGAACGTCAGCGAGACCCGCGAATTTGTTTGGAATCTGGTTACGATGGATCTTGGCGAGCGCATGAACGTGACGGCGACGCCGCTCGATCACGGCGTGAGCGAGTTCGAAACAGCAGGGCTGACGCCAATCCCCGGACGCCACGTAGCGGTGCCGCGGGTAGGCGAGAGCAGGGCCGCTATGGAATGCAAGGTCACCGAGGTCTCTCAGTTGACGAATGCGCGTGGTGAAAAAGTCGAGGGATGGTTCGTGCTCGGCGAAGTCGTCGCAGTATACATCGACAAATCTTTGATCGAGGACGGTGTCTACAACACTGCACTTGCGCGCCCCATACTGCGCGCCGGCCGTGGCGGAGATTACCTTGAGGTCAAGACGGAGAACATGTTCGAGATGAAGCGCCCGCCTGGTAGCAGCAAACCGGAATTCCACGGCACCTGATTCTGTGGGAAGGAATGTTGCCGAGCGGTTGCAGACTGACGAAGCGCGCGAAGCGTTCGCGGCGTTTTCTGAGCGGCGTAAGCCGGACTTCACAAACCTGACGAGTGACTGACGAGCGGCCCTTGTGGTGTCGAAGCCAATCAAGCCCTCGGGACCCGCGCGTACAGGCCGAGAGCCAGCAGTGAAAATGCGCTCAACACGACACCCAGCGCCAACATTGCTTCATGCGATACCGTTGCAGCAAGCCAAACGCCGATCGCGGCGTTCATCATTTGCCAGAAACCCAGCAGTGCCGAGGCCGCGCCGGCCTTCTCCCCGAATGGAGAGAGCGCCCGAGCGGTGGCCAGTGGACTGACAACGCCCATGCCGAGGAGAAATACGCACATCGCGCCCAGAAACGGCAAGAAAGTCGGGCTGATCATCGAGATGAGCAGGATCGCAACGCTGCTGGCGGCCGTTGCCCACAGTCCTGCCCGGATCGGGCGATCGAGCCCGTAGCGTGGTGCCAATTTCGTCGCCAGCATGCCCGCGGCGAATACGATAAAGACGGTGCCAGCGAAGAAGAGGCCGAGCTGGATCGGCGTGAAGTGCAGCGCTTCAATGAATAGTCGCGGTGCAGCCGAAAACATCGAGAACAAGCCGCCGATGATCAGGCTCGCGGTTGCAGCAGGGATAGCGAAACGACGATCGCCCATCAGGCTGCCATAGGTCCTGGCGATGGCGACCAGATTGAGCGGCGTGCGGATCGAATTGTGGGTTTCGCCGAGGACAGTGGTGTAGGCAATGGCGCCAGCTGCGGCAAAGGCCGCGACAAGAGCGAATTCGGAGCGCCAGCCAAAACTGTGATCGAGTGCGCCGCCAAGCAGAGGCGAGAATCCGGGGGCTGCAGACATTACGATCATGATTAGCGCCATCGCGCGTGCCAGTGCCGGCCCACTGAACATGTCGCGGGCGATGGCGCGAGACAACACTGACGTCGCACAAGCGCCTGCAGCCTGTACGACGCGGCCGACCAAAAGATTAGGTAGATCTGTTGCCAAACCACACCAGACGCTGCCGCCGAAGAACACGGCAAATCCGATCAGGACTGGCCAGCGTCTGCCGTAGCGATCCGAGAGCGGTCCGACCAAGAGCTGGCCTATCCCAAACACCGCAAGAAAGACGGTAATGGCAGATGTGACCGCCGCGCTGGTGACATTCAATGAGATCGCAATTTGTGGCAGCGACGGCAGCAAGATGTTGGTCGCGAGCGTTCCCATGGCGGCCAGGACGGAAAGGACCGCGATCGCCAGGCCGCTGGAGACGGGAACATCCCGCGGCACGCTCTTGGTCGTTTGGCACTGGTCAGCCATGGGAACTTTCGCGCTGATAGGGATAGGCAGATTGCAAGGCGGCGGGCGACGCGTTTCGTGCCGCTCGCAGAGCCCCTTCTTGTCGGATCGACCGTGCTATCTGCGGACGACGCGCTCGATCGCGATGGCGGTGGCTTCACCGCCACCGATGCAAAGGGCTGCAACGCCGCGTTTGAGATTGTGCGCCTCCAGCGCGTGCAACAGCGTCACGATCAGGCGCGCGCCGGTGGCACCGATGGGATGGCCGAGCGCGCAGGCGCCGCCATTGACGTTCAGCTTCTCCCTGGGGATGCCGAGATCCTTCTGCGCCGCCATCGCCACCACGGCAAAGGCCTCGTTGATCTCGAACAGATCGACATCGCCGACGCTCCAGCCGACCTTGTCCAATAGCTTGCGAATGGCCGGGATCGGCGCCGTGGTGAACCATTGCGGTTCCTGGCTGTGGGTGGCGTGGCCCTTGATCTCGGCCAGTACGGAGAGGCCGTCGCGATCCGCGAGTGAGCGCTTTGCGAGAATGAGCGCCGCGGCGCCATCGGCATTGGCGGAGGAGGCGGCCGGCGTGATGGTGCCGTTGGCGCGGAACGCGGCTTTCAGCCCGGGGATCTTGGCGGGGTCCACTTTCAACGGATGTTCGTCGTTGGCGACGATCCGCGGCCCGGCCTTTTCGGTTAGCGTGATCGGCACGATCTCGGCCTTGAACGCGCCGCCTTCGACCGCCTTGCGCGCGCGGGTCAGCGTTTCGATCGCATAAGCATCCTGATCCTTGCGGGTGAACTGATAGGCTTCCGCGGTAGCCTCGCCGAAATCGCCCATCGAGCGGCCGGTCTCATAGGCGTCCTCCAGCCCGTCCATCATCATGTGGTCGATGATCCGGTCATGGCCGGCACGGTAACCGCCGCGCGCCTTGGCCAGCAGATAGGGTGCATTGCTCATGCTCTCCATGCCGCCGGACAGCACGATCGAGGCCGAGCCTGCATGGATGATGTCGTGGGCGAGCATGGTGGCCTTCATGCCGGAGCCGCAGACCTTGTTGATGGTGGTGGCGCCGGTGGCATCCGGCAATTTGGCGCCGCGGGCGGCTTGGCGCGCCGGTGCCTGACCTTGTCCGGCCGGCAATACATTGCCCATGAAAACCTCATCGATCCGCTCGGGCGCAAGCGTGGCCCGCTCCAACGCCGCGCCGATCACGTGGGAGCCGAGCTTGTGGGCGCTGAGAGGCGACAACTCGCCCATGAAGCGGCCCAGCGGCGTGCGGGCGGCGGAAAGGATGACGACGGGGTCGGAAGCGGTGGCCATGGCGAACTCTCCTGTTGATAGGTGTTGTTATATGACGATAGTCATATAAGATAGCCAGCATTGCAATGAAATGTTGCCGTGACCATCAAGGAAGCGCGGTTCCAGAATTGCTCGGAGGGGATGGGACGGTCCGGACAGCCGACCATCTTAGGACCTTGCACGGAGTGGCGATGCGATACGTAGAAGACCACAGGCGTCAAACCCACAGTCGGATCGTTGAAAATGCCTCCTACGGCTTGCGCCTAAAGGGTGCCAAAGGGCTCAGTGTTGTCGACTTGATGAAGCTCGCGGGTCTGACGCACGGCGGCTTCTATAATCATTTCGATTCACGCGCCGCGCTTGTTGGCGAGGCCATCGCTTTTGCAATGGACCAAATGACCGAGCGATGGAAAAAACTGGCGGACGGGCAGGCCAACGGGGAACGCTTCGAGGCGTTGATCGCCGATTATCTTAGTCCCCGGCATCGCGACAATCCTAAACACGGTTGCGCGCTCCCAACCCTGGCCGCCGATGTGGCCCGATCGAGCCCGGGCGAGCAGCAGGCCCTGGCTTCCACACTGGAGAAGATGATCGATGTCTTTGTCGAGCTCCTTACCGGCGCGCCACCTCGACAGGCCCGCCAAATCGCGACGGGCGCTATCGCAACCATGGTGGGATCGATCGTGCTGTCGCGTGCCGTCGGCTCAGGGAAACTTTCCGACCGCATCCTCGATGCCGGCCGCAAGACCGCAGGCGGCCGGACTCGGAAGCCCCAGCAAAGAACCATAAAGGCGATGCGCTGCAAAAAATCATAACGTAAGGGAGGTCACCATGACGGCCGGCAAATGGCTCAAGACAGCCTGCAACCTGTGTTACATCAATTGCGGGATCGAAGTCCTGGTGAACGACGGGCGCCTCGAGAAAGTACGGGGCGACCGTTCGAGCCCGAAATCACAGGGCTATCTGTGCAACAAGGCGACCCGGATTCCATATTATGCGCATCACAGGGATCGGCTCACGACCCCGATGCGCCGTCGCGCCGACGGCGGCTTCGATGAAATCGCGTGGGACGTGGCGATCGCAGAAATCGCAAAGCGGCTGCGAGACATCGTCGACAGATATGGCGGCAAGAGTATTGCCCTTTACGGCGGTGGTGGGCAGGGCAACCACGCCGGCGGCGCCTACGCCAGTGGATTGTTGCGCGCGCTGGGTTCGCGCAGCGTCTTCAACGCCCTCTCGCAGGAAAAAACCGGCGACTTCTGGGTCAATGGCCATATGTTCGGCAGCCAGACGTGCCACACCGCCGAGGACGT
>Ga0137407_10000841_pt1 | contig 20189 bp, 18 predicted proteins | sample CZOMad2_2_16fung_FD_108410 | JGI IMG/M metagenome (GOLD analysis project Ga0137407, IMG submission 108410) | Vadose zone soil fungal communities from Angelo Coast Range Reserve, California, USA - CZOMad2_2_16fungal (Illumina Assembly) | ecosystem: Environmental > Terrestrial > Soil > Vadose... | reverse complement strand
CGGCGCCTCCAACCGCCAGGACCTCATCGACCCGGCCATCCTGCGCCCCGGCCGGCTCGACGTGAAGATCAAGATCGAGCGCCCCGACCGCGGCGCCGCCGCCGACGTCTTCGCCAAGTATCTGACCACGGATATCCCGTTCGCCGAGTCCGAGACCCGGAACGGCGGCGTGGCCGGCACCATCACCGCCATGACCGCGACCGCGGTCGAGGCGATGTACAGTCTCAGCGAGGAGAACCGGTTCCTCGAGGTCACCTACGCCAACGGCGACAAGGAGGTCCTCTACTTCAAGGACTTCGCCTCCGGTGCCATGATCGAGTCGGTCGTGCGCCGTGCCAAGAAGCTCGCCCTCAAGCGCTACATCGGCGGGGGGCAGAAGGGCATCACGGCCGACGACCTCCTCAGCGCCATCCGAGAAGAGTTCAAGGAGAACGAGGATCTTCCGAATACGACGCACCCCGACGACTGGGCGAAGATCGCCGGCAAGAAGGGTGAGCGCATCGTATCCGTGAAGCCGCTGACGGGCGAAGTGCCGAGCCAGAAGCGGAGCGTCGAGAAAATCGTTACGACCGGCCAGTACCTCTAGAGTCCGAGGACGGGACCCCTACAACCGCATAGCCACGCGAGCGCAGCTGGCGTTGGATCTCCAGCTGCGCTCGCCGGTCGGCGCCGCGCAGCTCCGGCGTCGTCCGACGCCGGCCGGGGCGACGGACGCCGCGCCGCTCGGAGTGGCGCCGGTCGAGGACGATCTGTACCGTGTCGTCGCCGCGGAACGTCCGCCGCAGCGATTCATAGAAATCCGGCCGCTTGCTCCCGACGATGAACAAGAGCCGCCGGATCGTCTCGGCCATGCCTACATCAGGCTCGACCTGACCGACGGAAACCAGCGCAGGAGCGGCGAGCCCTCGCACAGGATCGTCTCGTCGCGCTGAGCGCCCGTCGAGATGAGGCAGAACGACGTGCCGATCAGCTCCTCGAGGCGCTCGAGGTAGCGCCGCGCCTTCGCCGGCAGATCGGCCTCGTTCTTGGCGCCGACCGTCGGCGCGAGCCAGCCCTCGATTTCCTCGTAGACGGGCTCGGCCGCCGCCACCACGGTCTCGTCCTCGGGGAACTCGGTCAGAAGCTCACCCTGGTGCCGGTAGGCGACGCACACCTTGAGAGTCTCGCACTGGTCGAGGACATCGAGCTTGGTCAGGGCCACCGTGTCGAGACCGTTGATGCGCGTGGCGTAGCGTCCGACCACCGCGTCGAACCAGCCGCAGCGCCGTGGGCGACCGGTGGTGGCGCCGTACTCGTGGCCCCGCGCCCGGATCGTCTCGGCGATCGCGCCCGTCATTTCGGTGGGGAACGGTCCGCCGCCCACGCGGGTGGTGTACGCCTTGCTCACGCCGACGACGCCGTGGATCTTGGTCGGCGGAACGCCGGTGCCGGTGGACGCGCCGCCGGCGGTCGTCGAGGACGAGGTGATGTACGGATAGGTCCCGTGATCGATGTCCAGCATCGTCGCCTGGGCGCCCTCGAACATCACGCTGTAGCCCGCCTCGATCCAGCGCGAGAGCAGGAGCGCCGTGTCGGTGATGTAGGGCGCCAGCCAGCCCGCGTACCGCAGGTACTTGTCCAGGATCTCCTCGACCGTGAAGGTCTCCGCGTCGTAGATCTCGCGGAGCAGGCGATTCTTCTGGGCGACGTTCAGCTCGAGCTTCTCGCGGAAGAGCCGCTCGTTCAGGAGATCGGCCATGCGGATCCCGACGCGCGCGGCCTTGTCCACGTAGGCCGGCCCGACGCCGCGACCGGTCGTGCCGATGCGCCGCTTGCCCAGCTTGGCCTCCGAGGCCAGATCGAGCGCCGGGTGGTAGGGCATGATCAGGTGCGCGTTCTTCGAGATGAAGAGGTTGCCGTCGAGCGTCACCCCGCGACGCACGAGCGCCTCCATCTCCTCGATGAGCGAGCCCGGATCGACGACGACCCCGCAGCCGATCACGCAGCGACAGCCCGGATGCAGGATGCCCGACGGGATCGTGTGCAGGACGTACTTTTCCCGCCCCACGACCACCGTGTGGCCGGCGTTGTTGCCGCCCGCGAAGCGCGCGACGACGTTCACGTGCGGCGCCAGGATGTCGACGACCTTGCCCTTGCCCTCGTCCCCCCACTGCGTCCCGACGACCACGATGTTAGGCATGGCTTCCACCTCTAAATATGCGCTCTGGATGGTCGAGGATCTCAGCGACCACCAGCACGCGCTCTGATCCGTCTGCGAGATTCATCGCCACGACCTGCTGCGCGCCGGCGCGCGGATGGCCGATGACGAGGACCTGTCCCACACGCTGCGCCCGGGCGTACGCGATCGACTCGTCGAGCCCGCGGCTGATGATGTCACGGGCGACCGAAGCGCCGAGATCGCGGAGCCGTCGGGCCAGCGAGAGCGCCGCGGTCTTCTCCCGGGTGAAGTCGATGATGAAGAAGTCCGGCCCCGGCAGCGCTACCGGCACGCGCTGCGTCTCCATGACTGAGAGCGCTCGCCCTACGTCGAACGCGAACCCGACCGCCGCGCAATCGTACCCGAAGCGTCCGAGCATGTCGTCGTAGCGGCCGCCGCCCGCGATCGAGGCGCCGAACCCCGCCACGTACGCCTCGAAGTAGGTACCCGAGTAGTAGTCGAACCCGCGCACCTCGCCGAGATCGAGCAGCACGCTCTCGGCGAGCCCGTAGATCTTGAGCAGCCGGTACACCTCGGCCAGGTTCGCCAGCGCCCGCGACGATCGCTCGTTGCGCGCGAAGGCGGCGGCGCGCTCCAGTACCGCTTCGCGGCCGAACAGGGTCGGCAGCGCGAGCAGCGCGTCGCGAACGTGCGCCGGCGGCGCGAGGTCGGCCACCAGCCGCTCGAGCGTGGAGCCGTCCTTGCGCGCGAGGGTCAACCGCAGCTCGCGCGCCTGGGCCGCGTCGGTCTTGGCCTCGTCGAGGAGGCCGCGGAAGAAATCGGGATGGCCCAGATCGATCTGGAACCGCTCGAGCCCGAGCGCGCGAAGTCCCTCGATCGCCATCGCGATCACCTCGGCCTCGGCCTCGGGCTGGTCGAGCCCGACCAGCTCGACGCCGGCCTGGTAGAACTCGCGGTAGTGCGACACGCGCGGCTCGTCGTACCGGAACACGTTGGTCACGTAGGCCAGCCGGATCGGCTTGGGCTCGTCCCGCAGCCGGGTCGCCACCACCCGGGCGATCTGCGGCGTGATGTCCGGACGAAGCGCCAGGGTCCGGCCGGTCTCGCGATCGACGAGCGTGAACATGTTGCCCTGCACGTCGGCGTCCGTCCCGGTCGCCAGCACGTCAGCGAACTCGAACGTGGGCGTGACGATCTCGCGATAGCCCCAGCGCCGAAACACGCCCAGCAACGACGCTTCGACGTGCCGCTTACGCTCGGCCTCGTCCGGCAGATAGATCCGCGCGCCTTTCGGGAGCTGGGTCTGGCGAGGCTTCACGGCGCCGCCGCTTCCAGGTGCGCGACCGTGTTCATCCGGTGCACGGTCGCCCAGCCGGGCTCGTACTCGATCTCCGTGATGCCCGCCGGCGCGGCATCGAGCGTCCAGAGCCGGTCGAGCCCGAGACCGAGCGCGCCGAGCACGATCACGCGCGCCACGACGCCATGGCTCACGAGCACGACCGTCTGCCCGTCGTGCGCCTCCTGCAGGGCCCCGATGCCGGCCGCCACGCGCGCCGCCACCTCGTGGATGGTTTCGCCGCCGGCCAGCTTCAGCAGGTGCGGCGCCGACCGCCACTGAGCCCAGGCCTCTGGATCGCGCGCCCGCGCCTCGTCACGGGTTAGCCCCTCCCACGAACCAAAGGTCATTTCGCTGAAGGCCGGCACGATGCGCACGGGTAGGCCATGCGGCGTGGCGATGACCTCGGCCGACGCGCGCGCCCGCTCGAGCGGGCTTGCGTAGACCGCGGCGACGGTAGCGCCGGCGAGCGCGCGGGCCACCGCCGCGCACTGCTCCCGCCCCGCCTCGGTGAGCGGAATGTCCCGCGAGCCGGCAAACCGCCGCTCCCGGACCCACTCCGTCTCCCCATGCCGTACTACGAAGAGTCTCAGCCTAGCCACAACCCCGCCATTCTATCCTGATTCCCCAAACAGTCGACTCCATCGCCCCAGAAGGGGGCTCACTCACACCAAGCGCAACGGCGGATCAGCAAGACTCCCACGCAAACCCAAACTCGAAGAATCACGACGACCAACCAAGCTCGACCGGCTCCGATGGCTCTAGGCTGGTCTAAGCCCTACAGATCCAGGGGAGGGCGAGGAGGAGACGGCCGCCAACCGTGACCGAGAGAAGCTAAAGTTTGACGATTTTGGCGAGAACGATATCGGGCATCGCCCGGATCTCGTCGAGAGCGGCCGGCGACATGGGATCGTCGAGGTTCAACACCGACACGGCGCGCCCCCCGCGGCGCTCTCGCCCGAGCTGCATGCCGGCGATGTTGATCCCATGACGCCCGCAGAGGGTGCCGATGCGGCCGATCACACCCGGGACGTCGAGATTCGCGAACACGAGCATGAAGCCGTGCGGCACCGCTTCTAGCGAGAACCCGTCGACCTGAACGAAGCGGGGCTCGCGCTTGAAGAACACGGCGCCCGCGACCGACGTGGCGCTGCGATCGGTGCGGAGCTCGGCGGTGACGAGGCTCGCGTAGTCCGAGCTCTCCGTCGTCGAGGTCTCGGTGACCCTGAGACCGCGCGCCTTCGCGATCAGCATCGCGTTCACGTCGGTCACGTGCTCGGAGAGGATCGTGCCGAGGAGACCCCGGACGAGCGCCAGGGTGAGCGTCGCCGTCGAGCGCCCGACGATCTCGCCGGCGTACGTGAGCCGCACTTCCTGCATCCGGCCCTCGCCCATCTGGGCGAGGAACCGGCCCATCTTCTCGACGAGCCCGAGGTAGGGCGCCTGCTCCCGATGCGTCTCGGCGTCGATGGGCGGGAGGTTCACCGCGTTGACGACGACCCCGCGCAGGAGCGCGTCCGCCACCTGGTCGGCGATGGCGAGCGCGACCGCCGCCTGGGCTTCGTCGGTCGCCGCGCCCAGATGCGGGGTCACGATCACCTGCTCGAGCTTGAGAAGGGGGTGATCGGCGGGCGGCGGCTCTTGCTCGAACACGTCGAGCGCGGCGCCCGCGATCTTGCCCGACTGGATCGCGCGCGCCAGCGCCAGCTCGTCGACCAGGCCCCCGCGGGCACAGTTGATGATCCGGGCACCCGGCTTCATCCGCTCGAGCTCCGCCTCGCCCACGAGGTGCCGCGTATCGCCGGTGAGGGGCGTGTGGATCGTCACGAAGTCGGCGCGCGCGAGCAGATCGTCGAGGTCGACGCTCTCCACGCCCAGCCGCTCGGCGGCCTCGCGCGTGAGGTAAGGGTCGAAGGCGATGACCTGCATACGGAATCCGAGCGCGCGGCGCGCCACCTCGGAGCCGATCCGACCCAGGCCGACGATGCCGAGGATCTTGCCGAGAAGCTCCACGCCCTGCAGCCGGTTCTTCTCCCACCGCCCGGCCTTCAGGCTGACGTCGGCGGCCGGCAGGCGACGGGCCAGCGCCAGCAGCAGACCGAGCGTGTGCTCGGCGACCGCCGTGGTATTTCCACCCGGGGTGTTCATCACGATCACGCCACGCTTGGTCGCGGCGTCGACGTCGATCGAGTCCACGCCGGCGCCCGCCCGTCCGATCACCTCGAGACGCTGACCCGCCTCGACGGCGGAGCGAGTCACCTTGGTGGCGCTGCGGACGATGAGGCCTTCGTACTCGCCGATGCGCTCGACGAGCTCGCGCTCGCCGAGCGAACCGACCACCTCGACTTCGAGGCCGTGCTTGCGGAGCGCGTCGACGCCGACGGCCTGAAGGCCGTCGGCGACCAGAACTCGCTTCACGACTTCTCGGTGAAGATCTTCTGGGCGGCGCGGACGCTCGACCCGAAGTCGACGGGCTGGCCGATATCCGCGAGCACCTGCTCGAGCGCCGCCAGCGCGTTGATGACGTCGAACTCGGCGGCGTAGCCCATGTGGCCCAGGCGGAAGAGCTTGCCCTTCATCTCCCCCTGCCCGCCCGCAATCGTGATGTTGTGGCTCTGCGAGTACGCGGCGACGATCTTCTCGCTGTCGACGCCCTTCGGCGCAACGACCGCGGTCACCGCCGGGCTCGGCGTGGCCCTCGCGAAGAGCTCGAGCCCGAGGGCCTCGGCCCCGGCGCGCGTGGCGCGCGCGAGACGGTCGTGGCGCTTGAACACGTTGGCCAGGCCCTCGGTCTCGATCAGTCGCAGGGCCTCGCGCAGCCCGACGACGATCGACACCGCCGGCGTGAAGCGTACCTCGTTCTTCGCCACGTACTTCAGCTCGTCGGCGAGGCTGAAATAGAACTTCGGCAGGGTGGAGCTCTTGGTCTTGCGCCACGCCTTCTCGCTGAGCGCGCAGAACCCGAGGCCCGGCGGCAGCATCAGGCCCTTCTGTGAGCCCGATATCACGAGGTCGATGGCCCAGGCGTCCATCGGCAGGTCGGCGATGCCGAGGCTCGACACGGCGTCGACGATCAGGATCGCGTCGTGCTGGCGGGTGGCCGCGGCGTACGCCCGGACGTCGTGCAGCACACCGGTCGAGGTCTCGCTGTGCTGGACGAGCACGGCCTTCACCTCGGGATGGCTCTTCAGCGCCTCGGCCAGGCGCCCAGCCTCGACGGTCTGCCCGAACGGCGCGCTCAGATCGATCACGTCGAGCCCGTAGGCTTTGGCGAGATCGAGCCAGCGGTCGCCGAACTTCCCGGCGCGCACGACCACGACACGGTCGCCGGCCGACAGGGTGCTCACGACGGCCGCCTCCATCGCGCCCGTTCCCGAGCACGCGAGCGGGATCACTTCGGCGGTCGTCTGGAAGAGCTTCTTGAGCGCGGCGCGCACCTCGATGAAGAGCGCCTCGTAGTGCGGGGTCCGGTGATGGATGATCGGCTGCGCCATCGCGAGCAGCACTTCGCTCGGGACGGGCGTCGGACCCGGCGCCATCAACTGATACTTCTTCATGCAGACGGCCTCCTTCGCGTGACCAGATTCGATTCGATGTTAACACGCCCCTCCACACCCGACCGGCCGAGCGCGGTCACGAAGATCGCGTCCTTGCCGGCGGCGTGCGGCGAAAAGAACTCGACGACGTGGCCGTCGTAGAACGTGAGACCGGAGGCGCCGAACCCCTCCGCGTACGCGGTCAGATACGCGCGCCCGCCGGCCAGTCCCGCTTCCAGGTTGGCGAGACGATAGCCCCGATCGCCGAACGCGCGCGTGAGCTCGTCGAGCCGCGCCATCCAGTAGAGGACGGCCGCCGCGTCGCCGCCGAGCGACTGCTCCAGGCAGAGATACGCGGACCGGTTCCGAAAGTCGCCGGTGGCCAGAGCTTCGAGCGAATGGGGGGTCGGCCGATAGAAATACGCGCCGGGCGAGACGCCATCGACAGCGTTGACGATGAGATAGAGATCGACGAGGGCGGAGGGCGCGTCGGCCTCGACGGGCCGCGCGGCCGCCCAGAGCGCCGTCCCCAGCTCCTCGGCGCTCAGCGATGCGTGTCCGAATTGTCGGGTCGAGCCGCGGCGCTGGATCGTCTCGCCCAGGCCGCGCCCCGCCCGTGCGCGCAGCGGCGGCAGCGGGGTCAGCTTCGCTCTCGGTGGGGGCGTCGGCGGAGCGCTCGACCACTCGCGGTTCCGCCAGGCGCGCACGGCGGCAGGAGTCTCGAGCCCAGACGCCGCCTGAATCTCATGGATCAGCGGATAGTCGACCTCGGACGAGGACAACGGGAGCGTCGCGTGCTCGATCGTGTCGAGCGCCGCGGCCGCGGGCGCAGCGGCCGTTTCGGGCCCGACGACGATCAGCTCGAGGGCCACCTCGCGCGACGTGTCAAGCCCGAGCAGGCGGTTGACCTCAGCGTCCACGAAGCCGGTCAGCACTCGCGGCGCGAGTCCGAGAACGCCGCCGACCGCCAGCAGATTAGCGAGCATCGTGCCGGAGTCCCAGAAGAGATGGCGGTACGCGCGCGCCTGATACTTCCACGTGTTGCGCCAGTAGATCGCGGTCAACAAGATCGTCGCCGACCGATTCCGAATCGAGTCGTCGGCCGCCGACTCCGCGAGCGCCGAGCGGACGTCACCGCCGCGCAGACGGCGCAGCGCGAAGTCGCCCGGGCAGAAGTGATAGAGGCCCGGCTCGAGCCCCGCGACTTCTCCCACCGCGACATACACTTCCGTCTGGTAGAGCGCGCCCGTCGACGCCGCGGCGCGGAAGAGGATCTCGCCGCCGCCCGGATACGTCTTCTTCCTCGTCACGCCGGCGGCGTAGTAGAGAACGGTGGCGAGCTCGGCGAGGCCGAGCGCTGTGGCCGCCGGCGCGGTTTCAGCGAGCGCCGCGAAGGTGTCGGTCCCGAGCGGGTCGAGCTCGCGGGGCAGCGTGAGCGCGGCGAGGTCCGAGTAAACCTTGAACGGAAACGGTTTGATGTCCCACTCGAGCGTATGCCCGCTCGTGCGGACGGACGCGGGCGAGTGGGCGGTCCGGTCGTGATACTCGCGGGCGGTCAAAATCGATACGGCGGACGCATGACGCCACGCTCGGTGACGATCGCGGTGATGAGCCGGGCCGGCGTGACGTCGAAGGCGGGGTTGAACACCGGTGAGGCGCTCGGCGCGGTCTGCTGCGCGCCCACCCGGCGGACTTCCGATGCGTCGCGCTCCTCGATCGGGATCTCGGCGCCCGACGCGAGCGTGGGATCGATCGTGGAGAACGGCGCCGCCACGTAGAACGGCACGTGATGATGCGCGGCCAGCACGGCCAGCGAGTAAGTCCCGATCTTGTTGGCGGTGTCGCCGTTCGCGGCGATGCGATCGGCGCCGGTCACGATCAAGTCGACCTCGCCCCGCGCCATCACCGACGCCGCGACGACGTCGGCGATCAGCCGGTGCGGGATCCCTTCGCGCAGGCACTCCCACGCGGTCAGCCGCGAGCCCTGCATCACGGGACGAGTCTCGTCGACCCACACCAGCGCCACCTTGCCCTGCTCGTGCGCGGCGCGCACGACGCCGAGCGCGGTGCCGTAGCCGGCCGTCGCGAGCGCGCCCGCGTTGCAGTGGGTCAGGATTCGGGCGTTCGGCGGCACCAGTGACGCTCCGTGGGCGCCCATGGCGCGATTCGCGGCGATGTCCTCGTCGCGAATCGCCTGGGCTTCGGCGAGCAAGCGCGCTCGAACCTGGTCGAGCGGGAGCGCGCCCGACGCGGTCGCCACCCGCCTCATCCGGTCGAGCGCCCAGAACAGGTTGACGGCGGTCGGCCGCGTCGCGCCGAGCCCCTTGATCGCCGTCTCGAGGTCGGCCATCAGGGCATCGAACGTCGCGGCACGACTCTCGCGGGCCGCCAGCACCACGCCAAAGGCGGCGGCCACGCCGATCGCCGGTGCGCCGCGCACCACGAGCGTGCGAATCGCCGCGCCGACGTCCTGCCAGCTCTGGTAGCCGCGCTCGACCTCACGCTCGGGGAGCAGGGTCTGATCGACGAGGATCAGCCGGTCGGTGTCCCAGCGAACGGGGGCGATCCCGATCATGACGCCCTCGCGAGGATCAGCGCCAGACGGCGCTGGATCTCGGTCTCGCTCAGGCCGGCGATCTCGACGATCTTGGTTCTCCCCTGGAGGCCGCGGACCACGCTGACCGACGACGGCGCGACGCCGAGTGCCTTGGCCAGGAGGCGAGCGACGGCGGTATTCGCGGCGCCGCCGACGGGGGGCGCCATCACCCGAAGACGGAGCGTCGCGTCCTGCCAGCCGACGATCTCGTCGCGCGATGCCCGCGGTTGGACGCGGAGCGACAGCCGCGTGACCTCAGCTCTTGCCGTCGTCCTTGTCCTCGCCGAACTCGGCCGACATCATCCGATAGTAGCTCTCGAGCGTCGCGCGGAAATCCTCGATCAGCTGGCGGCGTACGCGCCGCAGGGTCTGGATCTCGCTCCGGATCCGCGCCTCCTCGGCCCGGCCTTCCTCGATGATCTTCTCGCTCCGTAGTTCGGCCTCGCGCATCTGCAGCTCCGCCTCGCGGCGCGCGGTCGCCTTCATCTCGTCGCCGAGCCGGTGGGTCGTCACGAGCGTGTCCTGCAGCGCCCGCTCACGCTCGCCGAGGCCGCGCGATCGCTCCTCGAAGGTCGCGACCTGCTCCTTCAGCTGCGCGTTCTCCTTCAGCACCGTTTCGTAGTCCTCGGCGACGTCGTCGAGGAAGGCGTCGACCTCGTGGATGTCGAACCCGCGAAACCACTTCACGCTGAACTGCTGTTGACGGATATCGAGTGGACTGATGCGCATGAGGCCTCCGACGTCCTAGCCCATCTCGGTGGCGATTCGATACAACACCGGGACCAGGAATTCCTTCAAAAAATACAACACGAGAATCACGATCATCGGTGAAAAGTCGAGTCCCATCTGAGAGATCGGCAGCCGCTCGCGCACCGGGCGCAGCACCGGCTCGGTCACCCGATACAGGAATCGCACGACCGGGTTGTAAGGATCCGGGCTCACCCACGAGATGATCGCCCGCGCGATGATGATCCAGATGTAGGCCACGATGACGAGGTTCACGAGATTCGCCAGCGCCACGAAGAAGTAGGTGACGAGGAACATCACTTCGGCCCCTGGCCGAGCTCGCGCGAGCGCTCGGTGGCGCGCTCGACCGCCTTGATGAACGTCGTGCGGATGCCGCCTTCCTCGAGCGCGGCGATGCCGGCGATCGAGGTGCCGCCGGGCGAGCTGACCATGTCCTTGAGCGCACCCGGATGCAGGCCGGTCTCGAGCAAGAGCTTCGCGGCGCCGAGCACGGTCTGGGTGGCGAGGGTCATCGCGGTGATCCGGTCGAGCCCCATCCGTACCCCGCCGTCGGCGAGCGACTCGATCACGACGGCCACGTACGCGGGGCCGGACCCCGACAGGCCCGTCACCGCGTCCATCAGGCTCTCGTCGAGGACCACGACGCGCCCGACCGCGCTGAAGATCTCGCGGGCGGCGTCGAGGTCTTCGGGCTCGAGGCCCTCGGCCTTCGCGATGGCGGTCACCCCCGCGAGGACGAGGGCCGGCGTGTTCGGCATCACGCGGATCAGGCGCGCGTCCTTGTGCAGGACGGCGCGGATCTTCGCGGTGGAGACGCCGGCCGCGATCGAGATCAGGAGCTTCTTGCGGGTGACGGCCGGCGCGATCTCCTTCAGCACCGCGTCCATGATCTGCGGCTTCACCGCCAGGATCACGATGTCGGAGTGGCGCACCAGATCGGCGTTGTCGGACGAGACCTGGATCCCGAACTGACGATCGAGCTCCTTGAGTCGCTCGAGGCGCACGTCGGTCGCGTGGATCGACGTCGCCGGAACCAGGTTGGCTTCGATGAGCCCCTTGATGAGCGCCTCGCCCATGTTGCCGGCGCCGACGAATCCGACGGTGAGGCCCTTGATCGTCATCGTTCCTCCGGGGAAGGCTCTCGCCGCGGCGGCCGCGCTCCGAAGATGGCCGTGCCGACCCGGACCAGGGTCGCGCCTTCCTCGATCGCCACCTCGAAATCGCCGCTCATGCCCATCGACAGCTCGGCGAAGCTGTAGCGCTCCCCGAGCTTTCGCAGCGCGCGGAACCACACGCGCGAGTCGTCGGGCTCCTTGGCCTCCGGCGGAATCGCCATCAGGCCTCGCACCTTCACGGAGGATAGGGCCGCGACCGCGTCGAGCAGCTCGCCGAGCCCGTCGGGTCCCACGCCGCCCTTGGACGCCTCGCCGGCGACGTTGACCTCGATCAGCGCGTCGACGGTCCGGCCGCGTGCTCGGGCGCGCTTGTCGAGCTCCTTCGCCAGATCCAGCCGGTCGAGCGAGTGGATGACGTCGAAGATCTCGAGCGCGTCTCGCACCTTGTTCGTCTGCAGGTGCCCGACGAGGTGCCACGGGACCGGGCGGCCGATCTCGCTCACCTTGTCGCGCGCCTCCTGCACGCGGTTCTCGCCGAGCGCCGGCACCCCGGCCTCGATCGCCTGACGGACCCGCGCCACGTCGACCGTCTTCGAGACGCCGACGAGGAGCACGTCGGATGCGCTCCGGCCCGCGCGCTCCGCCGCCCTGGCGATCCGTTCACGGACCCGGTCGAGATTGGCGCGAATGTCGGTCATGTCGAGGGTGATTCTAGCAGGGGGCCGTGCGCGGGGGGAGGGGAAGGGCCAGAGGCTAAAGCTCAGGGCAGCGCGGCCAGGGTGACCAGGCGGCCCCGATTGCCCCGCCGGTACGAGTACAGAAGATCTGGGTGACACGCGGTGCAAAGCCTTGGATTCTCGATCGACTCAGGCGCCACCCCCGCTTCGGCGAGCAGCGCCTCGTTGGCTGACCAGAGATCGAGCATCACGTGGCCCGCACGCGCCGGCGTGACCCACGAGCGCCAGCGTTCGCCGAAGGCGCGAGCGAATTCGGCCGTGACCGGCTCGTCGACCTCGTAGCAGCACGGGCCGATCGACGGAGCGATCGCGACGCGGAGCGAGCCGGCTCGCCCCCCCACCTCGCCGATCGCCCCCACCGCTCTCTGGGTCGCCCCTCGCACCGTGCCACGCCAGCCGACATGAGCGATGCCCAGCGCCCGCGCGGACGGATCGTAGAGCACGATCGCGAGACAGTCCGCCGTGAAGATCGCGAGCGGCACGCCGCGCTCGGCGGTGACGAGAATGTCCACCAGGCCCGCGAATCCCCCACCCGCCGGCGCCCGTGCCGCATCCGCCCCATGCACCTGACGCGCGTAGCTCACCCGCCCGATCTCGAGCCCAGTCGCCCCCAGCGTGGCTGAGGCCTCAGCACGAAACGGCGGCTTCGGCGCCTCCGGCACGATCGGCTCCGCGAACGAGCCGATCCCCGGGCAATGTCTGGTCGTCGTCGCATGCGGCACCCCCACCGCCGTCAACGACGAAAACGTGAAGTACACCGCCGGCTCCCCGTGGGCTAAGAGCGAAGAAGAAGTCGAAGTCATTCGTTTCTCAGTCTGCCGTGCCCACGGGTCGCCGGGAGGGCGGTGGGGGCGGGAGGGGGTGCGCGGCTCCCGACCTGCGAAGTGGGACCCCCTCGTCCTGCCCGCAGCTCGAAGAGCTGCGATTCAGGCGAGTGGGTGACGGAGCGGTCGGGAGCCGCGCACCCCCTCCCGCCCCCGCCGCTCTCCCGGTGACCCTAATCCGCTTGGCGTCGGAGAAACGCAGGGACTTCGAGATCAGCGCCCTCGCCGAGAGCCTCCTCGGCAGCTTCACCGCGAGGATCGGCGAACTTGCGCCGCCACGGTGCCACGGGAGCGGGAGCCGACGACGGAACGGGGCGTGTCGGCCTCGGCAGATCGACGACCTTGCCGCCGACGCCAACCGTTTCCTTCTTGTCCGCGAAGCCCGTCGCGATCACCGTCATCCGGACCTCGTCGGAGAGTTGAGGATCGATGACGGCGCCGAAGATGATGTGCGCCTCTTCGTGAGCGGCCTCCTGGACGATGCGCGCCGCCTCCTCGACCTCGTGAATCGACAGGTCGGCGCCGCCGGTGAAGTTGATCAGGATGCCGCGCGCGCCCTCGATCGAGGTCTCGTCGAGGAGCGGGCTCGCGACCGCCTTCTGCGCGGCGTCGAGCGCGCGGTTCTCGCCCTTGCCGGTGCCGGTGCCCATCATCGCCAGCCCCATGCCCGACATGATCGTACGCACGTCGGCGAAATCGAGGTTGACGAGCCCGGGCACCAGGATCAAGTCCGAGATGCCCTGCACCGCCTGCTGGAGCACGGAGTCGGCGACCCGGAACGCCGCGATCAGTGGGGTGCCGCGGTCGACGACCGAGAGCAGCCGCTGGTTCGGGATCGTGATCAGCGTGTCCACGACGCCTCGCAATGCCTCGAGGCCGGCTTCGGCCTGCAGCATCCGCTTGCGTCCCTCGAACGTGAACGGCTTGGTGACCACCGCGACGGTCAGGATGCCCAGGTCCTTCGCGAGAGACGCGACGACCGGCGCCGCGCCCGTGCCGGTGCCGCCGCCGAGGCCCGCCGTGATGAAGACCATGTCGCTGCCGCTCAACAGTCGGGTGATCTGATCCGGGTCTTCCTGCGCCGCGTTCCGCCCGACGTCCGGGTTCGAGCCGGCGCCGAGCCCCTGCGTGAGCCGGGCGCCGAGCTGCACCTTGACCGGCGCGGGCGAGGCGCTGAGCGCCTGCAGGTCCGTGTTGGCCACGATGAACTCGACCCCCGTGAATTGCGCGGCCATCATGCGGCTCACCGCGTTGCCGCCGCCGCCGCCGAGCCCGATCACCTTGATCTTCGCGGCTTGTGGCGTTTGTTCGAGCTCGAAGAGCGGGCGCCGCGCGCGATCCTTCTCCATCGATTCCTCCTGTGAGTGATCGCCGGAGGTACGCCTCCGGCTGCGTGAACGGATCACGTCTGACGTGAACAGATGCGGCTGACGTCCGTCTCGACCCGGCCTAGAAGAGGTCACCGAGAAACCCCGTCACGAGTCGTGCCAGACGGCCCACGGGGCCCGCGCCGACCGACTCACCCGGCACGCGCGTGCGCGCGCCGTAGAGCGCCAGGCCGACGCCGGTCGCGTAGATCGGGCTCTCGATCACGTCCGCCATCCCGCCGATACCGATCGGCACACCGCGGCGCACGGGTTGATCGAAGATGCCCTCGGCGAGCTCGGGGATGCCTTCCATGATCGATGTGCCTCCCGTGACGACGACGCCCGCCGTCGCCGCGTCCTGGAATCCGCCGCGGGCGAGCTCGCGCGCCACCAAGGTGAAGATCTCCTCGACACGCGGCTGGATGATCTCCGAGAGGAGCTGCCGCGAGAGCTGCCGCGGCTTGCGGCCGCCGACGGACGGCACGTCGACCGTCTTCTCGGCCGGCACCAGCGCGGTCAGCGCGCATCCGTAGCGCTTCTTGATGTCCTCGGCGTCCGCGGTCGGCGTGCGCAGCCCGATCGCGATGTCGTTGGTGATATGGTCGCCGCCGAGCGGCAGGACCACCGTGTGCCAGACGGCGCCGTTTCGCATCAGCGCGACGTCAGTCGTCCCGCCGCCGATGTCGATCACGACCACACCCAGCTCTTTCTCGTCGTCGAACAGCACCGCCTCGGCCGAGGCGAGCGGCTCGAGCACGATGTCCTGGACGGCGAGCCCCGCGCGATTCACCGAGCGGACCACGTTCTGGACCGAGGTGACGGTGCCGGTCACGATGTGTACCTCGACCTCGAGGCGCACGCCCGACATGCCGATCGGCTCGCGGACGCCGTCGCCGTCGTCGACGACGAAGCTCTGCGGCAGGACGTGGATGATCTCGCGGTCCTGAGGCAAATTGACCGCCCGCGCGGCTTCGATCACGCGCTCGACGTCGGCGTCGCTGACCTCGTGGTGCTTGCCGGTGATCCCCACGACGCCGCGGCTGTTCACGCCGCGGATGTGGCCGCCGGCGATGCCCGCGAAGGCGCCCGAGATCTCGACCCCGGCCATCTGCTCGGCCTCGGCGACGGCGGCCCTGATCGCCTCGACCGTCGAGTCGATGTTGACGACGATCCCGCGCCGAAGGCCCCGCGAGGGCGCGCTGCCGACGCCGATGACGTTCAGGCTGCCCCGCGGCGCGGGCTCGGTGATGATCGCGCAGACCTTCGTGGTGCCGACGTCCAGACCGACCACCAGATCCGGCGCCTTCGCCCGCTTCATCGGGTGCCGCTCCGCTGGAAGACCACCTGGTCCCGGAACCGGAGATCGACCGTCCGCACGTCCTGCGTCGCGATCTGCGCCAGGACTCCCTCGAGGCGCGTGAGCCTCTCGTCCCAGTCTTCGGTGCCCAGCCGCACCTCGACGCCGTCGACCGTGTAGAGCACCGGTCCCTCGCGGCGGCTCATGTCGATCTCCGAGATCTCCGCGGTGAGCCAGCTGCCGCTTCGCAGGAGTGCCCGGATCACGCCGATCGCCGCGCGGGCCTTCGGCCCGGGGGCCGTGCGCATCGACGCGAGCTCGTCCGCCGACAGGCCGCTGATGACGGGCATCGGAGGCGCCACCGCCTCGGGCGAGGCGCCGAGCAGCCGTCCCTCCTCGTCCATCCAGTGCAGGCGCCCGCCGTGGACCAGGGTGAACGGGCGTCGCTCCTCGACGCTGATCACGACCCGGTTCGGTAGCTCGCGCACCACGTCGGCGCGACGGACCTCCGGCAGCGACTCGATGCGCCCGATCACGCCCATCGTGTCGAGCTTGAAGATGTTCGTGCCGCCCTGGATCGCGGCCACCGCCAGGATCTGGTCGGGCGCCACACGCGAGACGCCGCGCACCTCGACACTCGCCACCGCGAAGCGCTGCGTCGTGAGCACCCAGTGGAGCCCCACGCCACCGGCCGCGGTGATGGCCACGGTCGCCAGGACGCCGCCGAGCAGCCGACGCAGGCGGGCGCGCCGGCGGGGCCGCGGACGCCGCGGGCGGCCCACACGCTGGCCGGCGACGAACGCCGAGCGCTCGCCCATGTCGGCGAGCGCCGAGGCCCGGTTTCTCGGCGAGATGAGGCCGCTCGGCATTTACTCGCCGAGGATCCTGGTCTCGTTCTCGAGCGTGACCGAGAAGTGCGACTGCACGCGCTCGCGCGTCAGGTCCATGAGCGCGAGGATGTCGGCGGCGGTCGCGCCGCCGCGGTTCACGATGAAGTTGGCGTGCTTGGAGGAGATCTCCGCGCCGTTGATGCGCTTACCCTTGAGGCCGCACTTCTCGATCATCCGCGCGGCGACGTCGCCGGCCGGATTCTTCCAGACGCAGCCGGCCGAGGCGAGCGCCAGCGGCTGGGTCGACTTCTTGACCTTGAGGCGCTGCTTCATCTCCTTCTGGATCTCGGCCAGCGGCTTGCGGTGGAGCCGAAGGCGACAGCCGATCAGCACGGCGCCGGGCGGCGCGTTGAAGTTCCGGTACGTGAACGTGCCCGGGGCCGGCTTGAACTCCCCGAGCGAGCCGTCGGGGTGCAGGTAGTACACCGCGCTGACGAAATCGCCGATCCAGCCGTCGGCCGTTCCGGCGTTCATCGCCAGGGCGCCGCCGATCGTGGCCGGAATCCCGACGAGGCACTCGATGCCGCCCAGGTTGAGGGCGGCCGCCTCGCGGATCAGCGCCGAGAGCGACACGCCGGCGCCGGCGATCGCTTCCTCACCGTGGAACTCGGCGCGCCCCAGACAGCCCTCGAGGCGCAGGACGACTCCGCGCACCCCGCGGTCCTTGATCAGGAGGTTGTTACCACCGCCGATCACCGAGACCGGTAGCTGCTCGCGCTCGGCGAACATGAGCGCGTGGCGAATGTCGTCCACGTCCTGTGGCACTACGAAGATGTCGGCGGTGCCGCCGATGCGGAGCGAGGTGTGGAAGCTCAAGGGCTCCTTGAACCGTACTTCCCCCCGGATCTCTCCTAGCATGTGGCCCTCCCAGTCAACGAGTCGCGTCCAAGCGCTTCAGCAGCTCCGAGCCGAGCTGGCTCACGTCGCCGGCGCCGAGCGTGATCACGAGATCGCCGCGACGGACGATCTCGGTGATGTGCTCGACGAGGCGCGTGCGGTCGCTGCCGAGGTAAGTGACATCGCGATGTCCGTGCGACCGGATCCCGTCGGCCAGATCCCGGCCCGAGACGCCGGGAATCGCCGGCTCGCCGGCCGCGTAGATGTCCATCACGATCAGCACGTCAGCCAGGTTGAACGCCGTGAGGAACTCTTGCCGCAGGTGCATGGTGCGGGTGTAGCGGTGTGGCTGAAACACCGTCACGACCCGACAGTCGAACCCGGCCTTGGCGGCGGCCAGGGTCGCCCGGACCTCCGCTGGGTGATGACCGTAGTCATCGACCACCGTCACGCCGCGGGCACGCCCCAAGATCTGAAAGCGGCGCTGGACCCCCGAGAATCCGCCCAGTGCCCGCTGAATTGTCGCGAAAGGTATCTCCAGGTCCAGCCCTACGCCGATCGCCGCCAGCGCGTTGAGCACGTTGTGGCGGCCCGGGATCTGGAGCGTGACTTCGCCGAGCAGGCTCTCGCGCTGGTAGACCTCGAAGCGGCTGGTCATGCCGGCGAGCTGCAGGCGTCGCGCGACGAGATCGGCGCCCGACTCCAGGCCGTACGAGATGATGCGCTTCTCGATCCGGGGGATCAGGAGTTGGATGTTCGGCTGGTCGAGGCACAGGACGGCCGAGCCGTAGAACGGCACCTTGTTGACGAACGCGACGAAGGCGTCGCGGATCGCGTCGAGGCTCCCGTAGTGATCGAGATGCTCGGCGTCGACGGTCGTGACGACCGCGATCGTCGGCGCGAGCTTCAAGAACGAGCCGTCGGACTCGTCGGCTTCGGCGATGAGGAATTCCCCCTGACCGAGCCGCGCGTTCGAGCCGAGGCTCGACACCCGGCCGCCCACGACGATCGTCGGATCGAGGCGGCCCTCGGCCAGGACCGCGCCCACCATCGAGGTGGTCGTCGTCTTGCCATGGGTGCCGGCGACCGCGATGCCGTACTTGAGGCGCATCAGCTCGGCCAGCATCTCGGCGCGGGGGATGGTCGGGATCTGGTGCTGGCGCGCCTCCTGAACCTCGACGTTGTCGCGCGAGACGGCCGACGAGTAGACGACGACGTGCGCGCCCTCGACGTTGCCGGCCTGGTGCCCGATGAACACCTTCGCGCCCAGCTCCGCGAGACGCTCGACGGCGTCGCTCCGCCTCTGATCCGACCCGGTCACCCGGTAGCCGAGGTTCAGCAAGATCTCGGCGATGCCGGACATGCCGATGCCGCCGATCCCCACGAAGTGGATCTGCTGGTAGCGCTTAAACATGGGCCTGCTGGGAGATGTTCAGGAGCACTCCGGTCGAGAGCATCGTGACCAGCAGGGCCGAGCCGCCGAACGAGATGAACGGCAGCGGCAATCCCTTCGTCGGCAAGAGCCCGGTCACGACGCCCAGGTTCACGAGCGTCTGGGTGGCGATCAGCACGGTGATGCCGAGCGCCAGGTAGCCGCCGAAGGGATCGGGCGCTCTGAGGCCGATCCGGAGCCCGCGCCAGATCAGCACGACGAAGAGCGCGATGATGGTGAGCGCTCCCACCAGGCCGAGCTCCTCACCGAGGATCGCGAAGATGAAGTCCGTGTGCGACTCTGGGAGATAGAAGAGCTTCTGGCGCGAGGCCCCGATGCCCTGGCCGAAGATCCCGCCGTTTCCGAACGCGAGCCACGACTGGATGATCTGGAATCCGCTGCCGCGCGGGTCGGACCACGGATCGATGAACGCGAAGATGCGGCGCACCCGATACGGCGCCATCCAGATCGCCACCACCAGCGGCGGCAGCGCCGCGGCCAGGATGAAGCCGAGGTGACGGGCGTGGCCGCCGGCCAGGAACAAGAGCGTGAACGTGAGGGTGATGAGCGTCAGGCAGTTGCCGAGGTCCGGCTGAGCCAGGACGAGCAACGCCAGGATGCCGGCCACCGCGAGCGGCGGCACGAGCCCACGCTTGAAGTCGGAGATCTCCTCACCCTTCTTCGCGAGAAACGCCGCGAGATAGACGACGAGCGCCAGCTTGGCCAGCTCGGCCGGCTGGAACGAGACGGGCCCGAGCCTGATCCAGCGCCGGGTGCCGTTGATCGCCTGGCCGAACGGCGAGACGAGCACGAGGACCAGGAGCACGCCCGCGAAGATCAGGAGCGGCAGGACGAGCCCCTCGAGGCGGCGATAGTCGAGGCGGATCGCCATCCACATGCAGGCCGCGCCGAGCAGCGCCCAGAAGATCTGCTTCTTGAGAAAGAAGTACGGGTCGTGGAAGCGGTCGGCCGCCACGATCGCGCTCGCCGAGTAGACCATCACGACGCCCGCCGAGAGCAGGACGACGGCGACACCGAAGAGCCAGATATCGGGCGCGAGCTTCCGGGGCATTAGGTGGAATGGGGGGGAGCGAGCGCCGCTTCTCCCCCATACCCCCCCACCGTCCGGAAGAACTCGCCGGACGATTCGGTCGCGTGGCGCGCTCGAACGAGAATCGACATCACTCGAGGCGCTCCACAATCTTTTTGAAGACTTCGCCGCGATGTTCGCCGCAGCGAAGCTGCGTTCTCGACATTAGTCGAGCCGCTCCACGATCTTTTTGAATACGTCACCCCGATGTTCGCCGCAGCGAAGCT
>Ga0137407_10000839_pt1 | contig 20207 bp, 18 predicted proteins | sample CZOMad2_2_16fung_FD_108410 | JGI IMG/M metagenome (GOLD analysis project Ga0137407, IMG submission 108410) | Vadose zone soil fungal communities from Angelo Coast Range Reserve, California, USA - CZOMad2_2_16fungal (Illumina Assembly) | ecosystem: Environmental > Terrestrial > Soil > Vadose... | reverse complement strand
GCGGACAAGATTGCGCGGCAGGCTATGCTCGCAGAATGAAGTTGTTCCTCCTCTTCTGTTGTGCGTCTATCGCCACCGTTCTCGCCCAAACGCCAACCGATGAGAGCGCCGCAGTGCTGCAAGCAGAACGTGAAGGATGTGCGGCGTATCTGCACGGTGACGCAAGCAAGATCGCGAATTTCTTAACCGACGACTACACACTGACGAACTCAAAAGGCGAAATCACCACGGCCGCCGACGATATCGAAGACGCCAAAAGCGGCAGAGTGCATTACGATGTTTTCGAAAATTACGATACGAAGGTACGAATTTACGACGACCACACTGCGATCGTCACGGGCAAGACGAAAGTTAAGGGCAACGCCCATGGTAAACCCATCGATATCATTGTTCAGTTTACCGACACATTTGTGAAACAGAGTGGCCGCTGGCGGCTCGCTGCCGGTCATGTGTCGCGCTCGAAGGAATAGCGGCTGATCCGTTTTGGGTTTTCTGAACTATTCACACGAAAAGATTTCTGCTCAATCTCCGCTAACATAAGCCGCCGCATACATGTACGAGCATCGAACGCAGCCTCTTCTGAGCACGGAGAAATTTCTCAGACGCCTTGCGCGACATGGACTGGTGGCATTTGGAGTTTTGATCTGTGGACTCGGAATCGGTGTTCTTGGCTATCATGTCTTCGCTCGTTTGAGCTGGATCGATTCGCTCATGAATGCATCGATGATTCTCTCCGGGATGGGGCCGGTTAATTCGTTGCCCACCAACACCGCAAAATTTTTCGCTTCGTTTTACGCTCTTTTTTCCGGCCTCGCGTTCATCGGCATCGTGTCGGTGCTATTAGCGCCGTTTGTGCATCGCATGCTGCATCGCATTCACGCGGAGGAGCGTGAATAGAAGGCTATGAAAAAATTCTTATTAGATTGGTTCGTCGCAGCGGCCACTCTGGCCGGAATGATCGGTTGCGCGCAAATAAAAAAGCCGGCGGCACAAGCCAGGGCGATGCTGGCAGGTTTGCATTTCGATCAGGTCGGCCGGGTCACGCTTTATGCCGGTGAGCCGTGCACCCCGCAGATCATGTTCGATTTTCATGGTGCAGGATCGACGGTCTGGCTGGCGGCGCCGACGTGGGAGACGAAAATCCTCACGGACGCGGCAAATAAAAACCAGCGCGTTCATGTTTCGGGAAAATGGCGGCGTGGCGTACAATCGAAGTGTAGCTACGTTGAAGTCACAACCGCGGAGTTAACGAGATGAAATCTAAAGAAATTGAGGATGTGCAAGGAACGCTAGGTCCCATTGCAATTCGCGCGCTGGCCGTGGGGGCGCAATCGATCGGAGCGATTGCTGTAGGCGCAGTCGCACTCAGTGCAGTCGCCATCGGTTTCATCGCGATCGGCCGCCTCGTCATCGGCCGCGCAAAGATCAAGCGCCTCGAAATTGGGGAGCTAAGAGTGACCCGGCTGCACGTGACAGAATCAATAGACACTCCTCCGCAATCCTGGCAGAGCTAGGGACATCGCGCTGTCCCCACCATCAGTAACGGTAATGCTCTGACTTAAACGGGCCGTCGATTGGGACGCCGAGATAGTCGGCTTGTTTCTCGGAGAGTTTGGTGAGCTTCACTCCGATTTTTTCCAGGTGCAGGCGCGCGACCTCTTCATCTAATTTCTTCGGCAACACGTAAACGCCGACTTTGTAGGTGTCGCGATTTTTCCAGAGATCGAGCTGTGCCAGCACTTGATTGGAAAATGAATTCGACATGACGAAGCTCGGATGACCGGTAGCGCAACCGAGGTTCACCAGCCGGCCTTCGGCGAGCAGAAAAATTTCATGACCATCCGGGAATGTGTACTTGTCCACCTGCGGTTTGATGTTGGTTTTCCTTACGCCTTTGGCTCTGTTGAGGGCGTCGACCTGAATTTCGTTATCGAAATGACCAATGTTTGCCACGACCGCCTGATCTTTCATCCGTTGCATGTGATCCAACGTAATGACATCGAGATTGCCGCTGGCGGTGACGTAGATATCGCCGCGACCGAGCGTTTCTTCGATGGTGGTCACTTCGTAGCCTTCCATCGCGGCTTGGAGCGCGTTGATCGGGTCGATCTCAGTGATGACCACACGTGCTCCCTGACCCCGTAACGATTGAGCGCAGCCTTTGCCGACGTCGCCATAGCCACAGAGGACGGCCACTTTTCCGGAAAGCATTACATCCAGCGCGCGATTCAATCCGTCGACCAGCGAGTGGCGGCAGCCGTATAGATTGTCGAACTTCGATTTCGTGACGGAATCGTTCACGTTAATCGCCGGAACGAGCAGCCGATTTTCCTGCGCCATTTTGTAAAGGCGATGCACGCCTGTGGTGGTCTCTTCCGAAACGCCACGCCAATCTTTCACGATCTCGTGCCAGCGATAGGGGTTCTCTTGATGGATTTCGAGCAGCAAATCTTTGATGACCTGCTCTTCCTTGTTCGCCGATTTGGTCTTCGCCCAATCGTTCCCTTCTTCCAGTTCGTAGCCTTTGTGAATGAGCAACGTCGCATCCCCGCCATCATCGACTATCAGTTGTGGACCTTTGCCGTCCGGGTGAGAGATCGCTCGATAAGTGCACCACCAGTAATCTTCAAGTGATTCGCCCTTCCACGCGAAGACAGATATGCCGCGCTTCGCGATCGCCGCTGCGGCATGGTCTTGAGTGGAAAAAATATTGCAGCTTGCCCAACGCACGTTCGCGCCAAGGTCGATGAGCGTCTCGATCAACACCGCTGTCTGAATCGTCATGTGCAACGATCCAGTAATGCGCACTCCCGCGAGCGGTTTTTCGGGGGCGTACTTCTCCCGAATCGCTATTAAACCGGGCATCTCTTTCTCGGCAATGGAGATTTCTTTTCTGCCGAAATCGGCGAGTGAGATATCGGCGATTTTGTAATCGGTGTTCTGCTTTGTAGCTGTGACTGTGTTCATATACGGGTTCAGGTTTCGGGATTCAGGGTTCGGGGTTCAGATGCGCACGTTCCCGAAACCTACGTTGCCGCCTTTTTCAGCGCGTCCGCCTTGTTGGTCTTTTCCCACGTGAGCGCATTAACATCGTCAACACGTCCGAAGTGACCGTAATTGGTTGTCTTCCGATAGATCGAACGAAGCAGATTGAGCTGCTTGATGATTTCAGCCGGTTTGAAATTGAAAACTTCCCAGATCGCGCGCTCCAACTTCTCCTCATCCACTTTGCCGGTGCAGAACGTATCGACACTCACGCTGACTGGTTCCGGATGACCAATGGCATACGCGAACTGAACTTCACATCGCTCCGCCAAACCCGACGCCACGACATTCTTTGCGATCCACCGTCCCATGTACGCGGCGCTGCGATCCACCTTCGTCGGATCCTTCCCGGAAAAGGCGCCGCCGCCGTGGCGTCCCATCCCGCCATAGGTATCACAGATGATCTTGCGACCGGTTATGCCTGCATCGCCTTCGGGGCCGCCAATCACAAAGCGGCCTGTTGGATTAATTAAGTAGGCCGTCTTCGCGTCCAGCCATTCTGCCGGCATCACTTTTTTGATGAGAAGTTCCGTCAGCGTTTCTCGGACTTCTTTTTGTTTCACATCCTCCGTATGCTGTGAGGAAACGACCACGGTTGTGGCTCGCACAGGCTTATAGCCGTCGTATTCGATCGAGACTTGTGTTTTGCCGTCGGGCCGCAGCCAGGGGATCTCGCCCGATTTGCGCAACCGAGTCAGCTCGCGTCCCAATTTATGGGCGAAAGAAATCGGCGCGGGCATCAGCTCGGGTGTTTCGTTGCAGGCAAAACCAAACATCAGTCCCTGATCGCCTGCGCCTTGTTCGGCCGTCGCTTTCCCGTCCGCAGCGACGCTATCGACTCCCTGTTTGATGTCGCGCGATTGCTCGCTCATCTCGCAAATGACGCGGCAGGTATCGGCGTGAAAAATACAATCGCCGTTGACATAACCGATGTCGCGAATGCCAGCGCGGACGCGCTCCTCAAGATCAAATTTCGCGTTGCTCGTAATTTCGCCGGCCAGCACGACGAGATTGCCCTTGGCAAGCGTTTCGCAAGCCACGCGGCTCAACGGATCCTGTTCGAGACAGGCATCAAGAATGTAATCGCTGATCGTATCGCAAACTTTGTCAGGATGCCCTTCGGTAACGGACTCAGAAGAAAAGATGTAACGGCGAGACATGAGTTGAAAGGAGTTCAGGTTTCAGTGTTCAGGGTTCAGAATCGCGGCGCCGGGCTTGGTCTGAAACCTGGCGCTGAACCCTGAATCCTTTAGGTCAACATATTGACCAATCATGATGCGTCGATATATCGTTGGCTGACAACATGGCGTCAACCATTAATTTGCTGCGATTGCTGGCAGACCCGACCCGGTTGCGGCTGCTGCTCCTGCTGGAACAGGAAGAGCTTTCCGTGGCCGAGTTGCAGCAAATTTTGGGTATGGGCCAGTCGCGCATCTCCAGTCATCTTGCTCAACTGAAACGCGCGGGCGTCGTGGCCGATCGGCGCGTGGGAAAGAATGTTTACTACGGCGCGAACCACCATCGTCAAAGGGCTCAGCAGGAGCGTGTGGCAGAGATCACGCGCCTGCTTGCCCACGAACTGCCAGAAACCTCGCGCGATCGCACGAGCCTCAAGCTCATCCTCCAAAAGCGCCAGGACAAAGCGCGGAAGTACTTCGATGAACTCGCTGGCAAGTTCGGCCGAGGTTATGTGCCGGGCCGGTCATGGCAAGCGCTCGCCCACACGCTGATCACATTGCTCCCGCCGCTAACTGTGGCTGACCTCGGGGCGGGTGAGGGGACACTTTCGCAGTTGGTGGCGAAAAAAGCGCGCAAGGTCATCGCCGTGGACAATTCGCCCAAGATGGTTGAATTCGGATCGCAACTGGCGAAGAAACACGGCTTCAAGAACCTCGAATACAGGCTCGGCGATATTGAAGACCCGCCGATTGCGAAAAACAGTATCGATCTTGCGATTTTGAGCCAGGCATTGCATCACGCCATTCACCCTGAGCGCGCCGTCGATGCAGGTCATCGGATTTTGAAGCGCGGCGGTCGTCTGGTTATTCTCGACCTGTTGAGTCACCGCTTCGAAAAGGCTCGTGAACTCTACGCGGACCACTGGCTCGGCTTTAGCGAAGTGAAGTTGCATCAGCTCTTGGAAAAGAGCCGCTTCCGAGAGATCGAAGTCAGCGTGGTTTCGCGAGAAAAGCAGACCCCGCATTTCCAAACCGTCTTCGCGACCGGTCTAAAGTGAACGCCGAGGCTTCTTTGCCTGTCAATATCGTAGTAGTAGACTTAGTTGCGACTAACCAAATCTGTAGCCATGACCGGCTTCTTCGACGAAGTAAAGCGGCGCAAGGTCTACCGCGTGGCGGCAGCCTATATCATCGCCGCCGGAGGGGCTATACAACTGGCCTCCGCTGCATTTCCGGCGTGGGAATTGCCAAGCTGGGCGCTGCGCCTGGTGATCGTGCTGTTGCTCCTCGGCTTTCCGATCGCCCTGATGCTTGCATGGGCGTACGACATTACGGCGGAGGGCATTCGGGCAACCCCAACGATTGCAACGCCGCGATCGCATCGTCGCCGGAACATAATCATTCTTGTCGCAACCGGTGTGATCATTTCCGCCGCCGCCGGGTTCTTTCTCTTGCCTCGCGTCTCAGCGCATAAGATCGACAAATCGATTGCGGTGTTGCCATTTCAAAGTCTGAGCGACGAAAAAGAGAACGCGTATTTTGCGGACGGTATTCAGGACGACGTGCTCACCAACTTGTCGAAGATCGGCGACCTCAAGGTAATTTCGCGCACGTCAGTGATGCCCTATCGAGGGAAGGGGTCGAACGTCCGAGAGATCGGCAAGGCTCTGGGTGTCGCTACCATTCTCGAAGGCAGTGTTCGGCGCGTTGGAAATCGTGTGCGCGTGAACGTCCAATTGATCGACGCCTCGAATGACGAGCACATGTGGGCGGAAGATTACGATCGCGACTTGACCGATGTGTTCGCGATTCAAACTGATCTGGCACAAAAGATCGCCTATGAATTACAAGCGAAGTTGTCACCAGCGGAAAAGGCGCAGATCGAGCGCAGGCCAACCCAAAATGGCGAAGCCTATCTGACATTTGTGCAGGCTCACGATTTGTTCACCCGTCCAGACAGATTTCGCGCAGACACGGAAAAGGCCGAGCAACTTTTTGAACAGGCAACAAGAATCGATCCGGAGTTTGCAGGAGCATTTGCCGGACTGGCATGGGTCCATGACTGGATGTATCACACCTTCGATCCGACGCCTGCGCGAAAGGAAAAAGCGCGAGCGGCGGCAATGGAAGCGCTGCGTTTGCAGCCAAACTTGCCTGAGGCACATCTCGCAATGGGTTTTTATTATTACTATGGCGAGCGTGATTATCAGAACGCACTGAAGGAGTTTGCGATTGCGAAACTAAGTTTGCCAAATTCAGCGGAAGTTTACATGGCGATTGGATCCATTGAGCGTCGCCAGGGAAAATGGGCGCAGTCCACCGCCAATTTCGAGAAAGCGGCGTCGCTCAGTCCAAAGGACGCATTTATTCTTGTAAATCTCGCCGACAATTATCGCGCCAACAAAGATTTCGAAACCGCGGACAAGATTTTCGATCGTGCCATCGAAGCCGCGCCCAATGCGCTTAGCGCGCGCGCGGAAAAGGCAATGCTTGCATTCGATTGGAAAGGGGACCTCACCAAGATGCAGCAAGACCTGGCGGACATGCCACCAAGAGTCGATCCGGAGGGCCTCGTCACGTTCGGCTGGGTGCAACTTTTCATGTTGCAGCGAAAATTTCCGGAAGCTCTTGCCACTTTAAAGCAATTGCCTCAAACCCTCCCTTATGATGATAAGCCAAGAGAATTTTTCGAAGGTGTGATTTATACTTTTTTGAATGACAGAGAAAAGGCGCGCTCTGCCTTTGAACGTGCTCGACCCATTGCAGAAAAGGCCTTGCGCGAAAGCCCGGATAACGCCTTTCGGCACGCGTTGCTCGGTCAGATTCTCGCCGGGCTTGGTGAGAAGGAAGCAGCCATTGCTGAGGGTAAACGCGCGGTCGACCTTCTGCCCGAGTCTCAGGACGCGCTGTCTGGACCAAAAGCTACGCTTGAGCTCGCCAAAATTTACACGTGGACAAGTGAAACCGATCAAGCGCTTCAACTTCTCGAGCATTCGCTGAGTACGCCCAGTGGAATCACAGTTCCCCTTCTGAAATTCGATCCGATCTGGGACCCTCTGCGAAGCGATCCGCGCTTCCAGGCTTTGATCAGGAGGGACGACGCGACAGCCTAGCGTCGGTTTCTCTTTTTCACTGCCGGCAAACAATCGTCTGTCGCGAATGGCGCGAGAAAATTGGCAAAAGCGAGTGACCACTATCTGAAGTGAACGAGGCGGAGACTCCTTTTGTCTAACCTAGGCCTTTCGAGTATCGTCCCGTGCAAACCCAATCTCTTTTTATGAGCGGTTTTTTCGAGGAGGTGAAACGGCGAAAGGTTTACCGGGTGGCGGCGGCTTACGTCATCGCGGCGGGCGGCGTCATCCAGCTTGCTTCTGCCTCATTTCCGGCTTGGGAATTGCCAAACTGGACGTTGCGACTGGTGATTGTGCTTTTGCTGACTGGTTTTCCGATTGCCTTGATTCTGGCCTGGGCTTTCGACGTGACGGCAGAAGGAATCAGAACAACGCCAACAGCCGTGCCGCGCACACAGGTCCGCCGGAACGTCATCATGTTAGCCACAGCCGGAGTGATCATGTCCGCTAGCGTCGGCTTTTTCGTGCTGCCGCGAGCGTCGGCGCACAAGGTGGACAAATCAATTGCGGTGTTGCCGTTTCAGAATTTAAGCGACGATCCACAGAACGCTTACTTCGCCGACGGTATTCAGGATGACCTCCTTACCAGTTTGTCGAGGATAGGCGACCTGAAGGTGATTTCTCGCACTTCGGTGATGCAGTACAGAGATAAGGCGACAAACCTTCGCGACATAGGCAAAGCGCTTGGCGTCTCCAATATCCTGGAAGGAAGTGTGCGCCGGTCCGGAAATAAGGTGCGTGTGAACGTCCAGTTGATCGACGCAAATAGCGATGAACACATTTGGGCAAGCGATTACGATCGCGACGTGATTGACGTTTTTGCGATCCAGAGCGATCTCGCCCAAAAGATCGCAGAAGCGCTCCAAGCGAAGCTTTCGCCTGGGGAAAAGTCGCAAATGACACAAAAGCCGACTGAAAACGCCGAGGCCTACCTGGCTTTTGTGCAGGCGCACAATCTTTCCTGCGAAGTTGAAGAGCCTGCAAAACTGAAGCAGAGCGAGCAGCTGTACGCTCGCGCCATTGAATTAGATCCAAATTTTGCCCTCGCGCTGGCGCGCTATTCCCAATTGGAAAGTTGGTTTCTGCACGACATCGACCGTACGCCGGAACGTCGCGAACGAGCGCGCAGTCTGGCTGAACGAGCCCTGCAGCTACAACCCGATCTGCCGGAAGGCCATCTCGCTTTGGGCTTCTCCTACTACTATGGCGACAACAACTACGACGCGGCGCTGAGAGAATTCGAAATGGCGCAGCGCGATTTGCCCAACGAATCGGAAGTTTATCTGGCCATCGGCGCGATTCAGCGGCGGCAGGGAAAATGGGCCGAATCCACGGCAAACATGGAAAAGGCGGTCAGTCTCAATCCGAAAGACACCTGGCCACTGCAAAATCTGGCATTCAATTATCAAATGTTACGAGATTTCGGCAAGGCGAACCAGACAATCGATCGGGCTCTCGCATTGAACCCCACAGGATTCGCGCTGTGGGAAATCAAATCGAAGTTGGCCATCTTTGAAAAAGGCGACTTTAGCGTGGCGGAGAAAGGATTTGAGCTCCTGAACTCCGCTTCTCTGACCGACGACCAGAGACTCAAGACGGCGGAGGCGCGGGCCAACGTTCTTCTCTTGGAACGCAAGTACCAAGAAGGATTGGAGGCAGCGGAGAAGCTGCCGGACAACGAGATCGCTGCTTTTCCAGGCCACTCATGGAGCAAGTATTACTACATCGGCTTTGCACGAAAGGCGCTCGGCGATGAGACCGGAGCGCGAGAGGCTTTCCTGAGGGCGAAAAGTATCGTCGAGGATCAACTCAAGCGGACCCCTGACAATGCGGACGTCCACATTCAGCGGGCAAAAGTTCTCGCGTACCTGGGCGAAAGAGAGTCAGCGCTGGGAGAAGTGCAGCGCGCGACTGAAATAGTTCCTGAAGGCAAGGACGCATTTGGGGGCCCGGAAATTATGACCGGGGTAGCTGAGGTTTACGCAACTCTGGGCGACAAGGATCGCGCGATCGAAATCCTCGATGGATTGTTAAACCGGCCGAGCTCCGTCACCGCACAGTTGCTAAAAGTAAATCCGATTTGGGACCCCCTGCGCAGCGATCCGCGCTTTCAAGATTTGATCGGCAAATACGGTGCTAAAGCCTAGGACTTTTGTCCTTTTCTTCGCTTTTGCGACTGCCGCGCATGCGGACTGGAACGTTCTTTCAGTAGAGTCAGAAGCCGGTCGCGCAGGAATTGAGCATCGACACGTTGTTGTAGAAAACACGGCGGCCGATCAGCGAGCCGATCTGGATCTTGCCGTTTTCTCCGCCAAATCATGCACGTTGCGAGTGATCGATAATCCTGATGGCCAAACACTCGCCGGCATAATGAAACGCGAAAACTACGCGTCCGCAGTAAACGGCGGCTACTTCGATGCGAATTTTGAGCCGATTGGCTTGCGAATCGTGAATGAGCAAATGATCGCGCCGCTGCGGCGCGCCCGCCTGATCACCGGCGTGTTGATGGCGTCGCCGCGCGGGGTTCAAATTGTGCGCAGCCGCGAATTTTCGCGGCCTCAAAAAATCGCCGCTGCAATTCAGTGTGGTCCATTCCTCGTCGATGCGTCTCAGCGCGTTCGTGGCTTGAACGATTCGCAGCGGGCGCGGCGAACCTTTGCCGCGACGGCAACGCACGAGCGCGCGTTGCTCGGTTTTTGCTCGGAAGTTTCGCTTGCGGACTTAGCAGCAATCCTCGCTGCAACACCAATCTCCGCGGAGGCGAAAATTACCCGTGCACTAAATCTGGATGGCGGTTCTTCGAGCGCATTTTGGTTTTTGCGAGGGGACGGCAGCGCATTTTCAATTCCAGGGCAAAAACCTGTGCGCGATTTTGTAGCTGTTATGCCGAAATAGTTGTAGCGGCGTTTGTGCCAGGGGCCACCATCGACAGTTCGGCGGCTGACACAGCCGCCGCTTCACCACTATGATGGCGCAATGAGAACATTTGGTGGATTCAAATCAGGCGATCGTTTTTTCTACGGCGAACTGCGCGGCAATGCCGTGCATCTCCTGGCAAAACCGTATTGGATCGAGATTCAACCCACCGGCGAAGTATTGCCGCTCGCAGATTTACATATCGCCCTTCCGGTTGCTCCGTCGAAACTAATCGCGGTCGGATTGAATTATGCCGATCACATCGCAGAGATGAAACGGACGCCGCTGGGCACACCGTTGATTTGGTTTAAGGCTCCGAGTTCGCTTTTGCCGCACAACGGTGCAATCGAAATCGCGTTTCCCGAACATCAAACCGATTTCGAAGCGGAGTTGGCCGTGGTGATTGGCAAGACCGCGAAAAATGTTCTTGTGGAACGCGCGCTCGATTTTGTTTTCGGTTACACAATCGCTCTCGATGTCAGCGATCGGGATTTGCAAAAGAGCGAGAAGCAATTTGGCCGCTGCAAATCGTTTGACACTTACACGCCGATTGGGCCGTTTGTTTATGCCGAAGCGGATGTAGGCGATGTTTCGCTGGAGCTCTGGCAGAATGGCGAGCTACGCCAGAGCACGCGCACGAACCGGATGATTTATTCGGTTGCGCAGATTGTTTCATTCGCGACTCAGTCACTCACACTTTTGCGGGGTGATGTGATTCTGACCGGAACGCCCTCCGGCGTCGGGCCGCTTCACGACGGAGATCAATTGGAAACAGCAATCGACAATTGGCCGCGCTTGCGCAACCGCGTTGCTCGCCCGGTCTGTTTCGCGTCGGAATGGTAAGGAAAGCTAAGCAATAACAAATTCAATGACTTGCCTTACATCCCAGCAGTAGAGATGTTTCGATTTAAAGATGCGACCTCAGATGGAAGTGTCGCCCAAAAAAATGAAAAGTTTTGCTCGACTCTCGCCCGAGTCATCTGCGATAACGATAAACCCTTACGCAAATCCAAGCGGTTACCAAACTCCTGCTTCAACTATGAAAACACTAATCATCACATGCCTCTGTTCACTTGCGTTCGCACTGATTTCGCTCGCGCAATCACCGCCACCGGCACAAGCTCCGCCTGCAGGAGCACGTACGAATCCGGCCGCGGCACAGCAGGCGCCCGTTACTAATGTTCCGCCAGGGCAGGCTGCAGCTCCTGGACAGCCTGCGGCGCAGCAACCGGCAGCGCCAGGACAAGCTGGAGCGCCAGGACAACCTGGAGCGGCAGGACAACCCGGAGCGCCTGGACAACCTGCAGCGCCTGGACAACCTGGAGCGGTAGGGCAGCCCGCAGCACCAGGCGCAGTGACCAGCCCTGCAGCTGCCGGCGCCGAGAGTCCCGCTGCGACGGTCGCTGCGACTCTCGCGCCAGCTCCTACGCCAGAAACCAAACCCGGGTTTCTTGGCAGCAACTGGTTGATCGACAAGTTTCACAAAGGTGGGCCGATTATGTGGCCGATTCTGATTGTGTCGATCATCGCGCTTACGGTCGTGATCGAGCGAATTTTTTGGTGGGGTGGCCGCTGGTTCCGACGCGATCCGAAACGCATCGACAAGGTGTTCACCGCGATTGAAAACAGCGATACGGCTGAAGCTTCCAGGCTTGCCCGAGGTTCGCGCGACCCGGTTTTGCGCATGATTTGGAACGGCCTCAATCACCAGCATGCTTCACTGCAAGGCGCCTTGCAGGTTGCTGCCGGTATCGAGATCAAACGCGCCGGCCGGTTCCTCGTTGTGATGGACACGCTGGTTACGCTTGCGCCGTTGCTCGGTTTGTTGGGCACTATTACCGGTCTTATCAAGTCGTTCAGTTTTCTCGGTAACGAAGAGCTCGCTGTCCAGGCGGTCACGGGCGGTATTGCCGAGGCGCTCATTGCCACGGCCTGCGGTCTTGGCATTGCCATCTTTGCTTTGATTCCCTTTAACTTTTTCACTTCCCGAGTGTCTAACTTAGAGTTCGAACTGCAGACGGCAGCCACAAACCTGGAGGTGATGTTGGGCACCCAAGCTGCGCAGCATGAAGTGGAGATCGCCAGAACAGCGACCACCGGGAAAGGCTCGTCGATTTAAGGTATTATAATGCACGTAGCATCACCCATTCCTCACAAGAAAGCGCGGATCGAGATCATCCCATTGATCGACATCATGTTCTTTCTGCTGGCCAGTTTCATGATGGTGAGTTTGAGCCAGGTGCACATGAAAGGGATCAAAGTGAACCTGCCCTCGGGGGTTTCAGGTCAGACGCAGACAAAGCGCGAGTACATCAGCGTCTCTGTCGATAAGGACGGTCATTACTTTTTCGACAAAGACGAAATCTCTGACACGGAACTGCTGGATCGCCTGAAGCAGGTGCACCAGTCCGCCCCTGATGCTAAGGTATTCGTTCGGGGCGATAAGGACTCGGTTCACCTGAATGTTGCTCATGCGCTGGATGTAATCCGCTCGGCTGGTTTTTATAAGATCTCATTTGAAATTAAGAGCGAAGCGCTCAAGGGAGTTCCGGGACCCCGATGATTTGCGTATGGCAACCGAGAAAGTAAGACCGTTAATTTACCGGCCGCCGCCGCCGTGGTATTTTTGGACGGCCTTTGGGGCTGCAATAGCGCTCCACCTCACAGCTGTTGCAATCGCTCAAAGACATGAGCCCCCGCCGGTGGAGCTCCCTCCGCAGCCGCCGACCGTGGTCGAGGCGGTATTGGCGCCACCTGAGGCTACTCCACCACCAGAAGATATTCCGATCCCCGAGCCTCCTCCTCCTCCAGACATTCAGCCGGAGTTTGTCGAAGAAAGAACACCGCCACCGCGCCCACCACAACAAACGGCTCAAAAATTCGTGCCAGTCAAAGCTCCTGGGCCGATGTCGATGTCGCGAGCGAAAGCCCTCGCTTTGTACGCGCCGCGTCCTCAGTACCCGTACGAGGCGCGCTCGCGGCACATTACTGGCAGTGGAGTGATTGTCATGCATGTTGATTCAGCGAGTGGCAATGTCACCAGCGCGTCTGTGTCGAAAAGTATTGGGAGCCCAATATTAGATAACGCCGCCGTTAGCGCGTTCCAGCAGTGGCGATTTAGACCCGGGACAGCTTCCTCGGTCACAGCCCCGATTACCTTCACTATGACAGGTGCTTCGTACTAGATTCGATCAATATGAGACTCTCTTCGCCAGTTCCGCATAAACGAGCGCGCATCGAGATCATCCCGTTGATCGACATTATGTTCTTTCTGCTCGCAAGTTTTATGATGGTGAGCTTAAGCCAAACTCACATGAAAGGGATTCGCGTGAATTTGCCGGCTGCCGTAGGACCTCCGCCAACTGGCGTAAAGGATTTTGTTTCCATAAAAGTGCTGGAAGGAAATGCGGTGTTCTTTGACAACGCGTACGTGTCGGATGACCAGGTTCTCCCGCGCCTGTTTCAGCTTCACAGCGCAAATAAGGACATCAAGATCTCGATCAGTGCAACGCCGATGGCAATCTACGGTGATGTGATTGGAGTCCTCGATAAGGTTCGCTCGGTCGGAATCACGAAGGTCGGCTATCAGATTAGAGCAGCTTCTGGTCCTGCGGCTGGCGGTGTTGCGCCAGCACCTGGGGGGGCTGCACCGCCGCCACCGCCACCTCCCAAACCTTAGACTATAAGAGCCGTCAGTTTTCTATTGGCTGGCGCGCGAGTTTAAGAAGGCGCGTAGTTTCTTCAAGGCGCGAGCCCTGTGGCTCAATTGATTTTTTTCCGCGGGCCTAAGCTGGCCAAAAGTTTGTTGGAAACCATTTGGAACAAAAATCGGATCGTACCCAAATCCATGCGACCCGCGCGGTCGATCAGCGATTTGTCCCTCAACAATTCCTTCAAATGTTCCGAGGACGTCACCATTTCGCGCAAGTACCAGCACGCAGCGAAATCGAGCACTACGTTGCTCCTTCTTAGCGTCAACTCGTGCAAGCTCCTCCAATAACTTGTCGATCCTTTCTTTGTTGGTCGCGTTCGTGCCGGCATAACGCGCCGAGTAGATTCCCGGCGCGCCGCCAAGAGCATGGACCTCCAGCCCTGAATCGTCGGCAGCCACGAGCCCTGGCAATTTTCTTGATACGGCAAGCGCTTTAAGCTTCGCATTCTCTTCGAAAGACGTTCCAGTTTCGGCGATCTCGGAAATTTCCGAATGTGCGCGCAGATCGCAGACCGTGAAGTCTGATCCAAGAATTTGCTGGAGCTCGCGTGTCTTATGCGGATTGCGGGTCGCCACGAGAAGCGCTATCACCCTGAAATAAAATCTGGAACCCAGGAACCGACGAGTAAAATTTCAGTTTCCTTTCGTGGATTCCTGGGTTCTTGATTCTAATCCGATGAGCAGCGAGCGCCGCAAACCATATCCATTCGACCGGCTCGAACCAAAGTGGCAGGCCATTTGGGAGGAGCGGCAGCTTTTTCATGCGCCTAATCCCGGCGAGAAAGATTTCGATGCCGCGCAGCCGAAATTTTACATCCTCGACATGTTTCCCTATCCAAGTGGGGCAGGGTTGCACGTCGGACATCCAGAGGGTTATACCGCGACGGACATTATTGCTCGCTACAAACGGATGCGCGGCTTTAACGTGTTGCATCCAATGGGCTGGGACGCATTCGGCCTGCCTGCCGAGCAATACGCGGTCAAGAGCGGGCAGCATCCGGCCGTCACCACGCGCGAAAACGTGGCGAAGTTCAAGAGCCAACTAAAACGGATCGGTTTTTCCTACGACTGGCAGCGGGAGATCAACACGACCGACCCGCGTTATTACAAGTGGACGCAATGGATTTTTCTCCAGATCTATAATTCGTGGTTCAACCCACAGACAAAACGGGCAGAACCGATTTCTACGTATCGCGGAAGTGACCCCGATAGCGTTCGGCTGGCTTACGTCGCTGAAGTCCCGGTGAACTGGTGCCCGGAACTTGGCACAGTGTTGGCCAACGAAGAAGTTGTCGATGGCAAAAGTGAAGTTGGCGGGTTCCCGGTTGTCCGAAGACCGATGCGCCAATGGATGTTACGCATCACTGCCTATGCGGAGCGGTTGCTCGATGAACTGGACGAACTTGATTGGCCCCAGGGAATTAAATTGCTTCAGCGCAATTGGATTGGCCGAAGCGAAGGCGCAGAAATCGATTTCCCGATAGCCGGCATCGATGATCCTGGTGGCGGTCGCAGCTACAAAGTTCGCGTCTTCACTACGCGGCCGGATACCCTTTATGGCGGCACGTTCCTGGTGCTCGCGCCGGAACATTCGCTGGTCGACCTCATCGTTACCGAGGAACAGTGGCCCGCGGTTCGAGAATATCGCGAGCGCACCGCGCGAAAAAGTGAGCTGGAACGTGCCGATCTGTCGAAAGAAAAAACCGGCGTGTTTACCGGCGCTTACGCCATCAATCCAGCGACAAACGACAAGATTCCAATCTGGATCGCTGATTACGTGCTGCTTGGCTACGGGACAGGCGCAATCTCCGGCGTGCCGGCACACGATGAACGTGACATCGAATTCGCGAAAAAATTTGATCTACCGATTGTCGTTGTTGTTCAGCCAACAGGAGATGAACCGGCAATTGGATTCACCGGTGAAGGCACCGCAGTCAATTCGCCGATCATCAACGGGCTGGCGAGCGCCGAAGCCAAAAAGAAGATTACGGCGTGGCTGGAAGAACGCGGCTTGGGCAAACGTGCGATCAATTACAAGCTGCGCGACTGGTTATTCTCGCGTCAGCGCTATTGGGGCGAGCCATTCCCGATTATTTGGGAAAACGGAAAACATCGCGCCTTGGATAAAAAGGAATTGCCGATAGTTCCACCGCCACTCGACGATTACAAACCGACCGGCACCGGTGAGCCGCCGCTGGCAAAAGCAAAGGAGTGGATCCGGTATTCCGACAATGCACTGCGCGAGACGAACACGATGCCACAGTGGGCAGGCTCATGTTGGTATTACCTGCGGTTCTGCGATCCGCACGATGACAAACGATTCGTTGGCGAAGAGGCGGAACGTTATTGGATGGGCCGCGATCAACCTGGCGGCGTAGATTTGTACGTCGGAGGAACTGAGCATGCGGTGCTGCACCTGCTTTACGCTCGGTTCTGGCAGAAAGTCTTATACGACCTGGGTTACGTCTCGAAGCCCGAGCCGTTCCAGCGGTTGGTGAACCAGGGAATTATCCTCGGCGAGGACAACCAGAAAATGTCTAAGTCGCGCGGGAACATTGTGAACCCCGATGACGTAATCGACCAGCACGGTGCAGACGCACTTCGCTGCTACGAAATGTTTATGGGGCCGCTGGAGCAAATGAAGCCTTGGAGCATGCGGGGCGTCGAAGGCGTAGCGCGCTTTCTGGCGCGAGCGTGGCGACTGCTGATGACTGAGAACCAGGCGGGCGAATGGCAATTGTCCGAAAAGATCAAGACCGCCGATCCGAACAAGGCGCAGCAGAAGGTCCTCCATGCCACCGTCAAGAAAGTCACGGAGGATATTGAATCGCTCTCGTTTAACACCGCAATTTCACAAATGATGATTTTCGTGAACGCGTTTACCAACGTCGAAATGATTCCATTATCAGCGATGCGCACCTTCCTGATTTTGCTGAACCCGTTTGCGCCTCACATCGCCTCCGAGTTATGGGAAAGGTTAAACGCGAAATTCACCGACGCGACTGGCGATATCACGGAACAGTCGTGGCCGGCTTATGACGACCGGCTTCTGGCGGAGGATGAGGTGGAAATCGTCATTCAACTAAATGGCAAACTGCGCGATCGAATAAAGATGTCGGTCGTTGCAACGGACGAAGAGCTGAAAGCTGCCGCACTGTCGAGCCCGAAGATTCAAGATCGAATCGCCGGTAAGACGGTGCGCAATGTGATTGTAGTCCCGAGGAAACTAGTCAACATCGTCGTATGAATAAGATCTTGAAGGAATTCAAGGAATTCGCCGTAAAAGGCAACGCCGTCGACCTGGCGGTCGGCGTGATTATCGGCGCAGCCTTTGGTTCGGTCATCGCTTCACTGGTGAAGGATGTGATCATGCCGCCCATTAGTGTTCTCAGTGGCGGACTGGATTTCTCTAACCAATTTGTGATTCTGCGATCGGCCAAAGACGGCTCGATGGCATTCAATACTCCGGGAGACGCCGCAAAAGCCGGGGCGATCACCTGGAATTATGGCAACTTCATTACGCTCTTGATTAACTTTCTGATTGTCGCGGCCGCGGTTTTTCTCCTGGTTCGCGTAATCAATCAACTCAGACACCCGGCGGTAAAAGAGCCCGACACAAAAGATTGTCCGGCATGCGCGATGAAGATCCCGATAAAGGCGACGCGTTGTCCCCATTGCACGAGCGAGCTCTCACAGGCGGCCGCGCATTAGCGTCTCGCCGGCATCGGCCTTCAACATCACATTCTCGACAAGTCCTCCGTGGGTCACCGTCTCAGTCCTAGGGAATTTCCGTAAATAATCGCTTGCCCTCGGTTGGTTGGGCTGTTATTGAGGGCCTGATCGTGCAGATGCGTAGATGCCTTAACCTTACGCTCGCGGGAGCTGCAGCTTGCTTGATGGTCGGCTGCGCCACGCAATCGAAACCGACTCTCACCAGCGGGCGTCGCATGCCACATGTGCGTACCACGGCCTACACGCAACACGAGGGAGGAAGCGGAGCCCGCAACGCCATGGGCGAGTATCTTTCCGGTCGCCACGTGATGAGCGCCGCCTCTGATTGGTCGCACTTTCCTCTTGGAACGCGGTTCCGAATTGCCGAGACAAGTGAAGAATATGTGATCGACGATTATGGAAATGCGTTGATCGGGACGGACACGATTGACTTGTACAAGTCAAGCCGGGGCGAGGTGAGGCAATGGGGCGTCCGCTATGTTGACATCGACATTTTGCAATGGGGCTCTGAGGAACAAAGTTTGAAAGTGCTCGCGCCGCGTAGCAAACATCATTCCGTACGGCGGATGGTTGCAGCCCTTGAAAAAAAGAAGGGCAAAACCGTAGCCCAATCGTCTTCCGCGCGCAGTTCGCTTTGATTTAACGCGAGTCTCGCTGCATTTTCCCCGCCCATGAGAATCTTCGTCACTGGCGGGGCGGGCTATATCGGAAGCGTCTGCTCCGAGCTTTTGATGGATGAAGGCCACGAAGTTACAATTTTCGACAACCTGATCGAAGGTCATCGGCGCGCCCTCGATTCCCGGGCACAATTCATTCAAGGCGACCTGGCGGATCGGAGCAAAATCGGGGCTGCGCTTTCCGGCACGCGCCCGGATGCCGTGATGCATTTCGCAGCATACGCACTCGTCCCCGAATCCATGCGCGATCCGTCAAAGTATTTTCGCAACAACATTTCCAACGGCTTGAATCTGCTCGACGCAATGGTGGCAGCGGGGGTTCAACGGATCATTTTTTCATCGACCTGCGCGATTTTCGGTCCGCCCGAGCGAGTTCCGATCGACGAAACCACGATTCCGCGGCCGATCAGTCCGTATGGCGAATCGAAACTGGCTTTCGAAAAAATTCTTCGATGGTACGACCAGATACATGGAGTGAAGTTTGTTTCATTGCGATATTTCAATGCATCGGGCGCTACCGAGAATTTCGGCGAAGATCACCGGCCTGAGACACATTTGATTCCTACAGTGCTGAAGGTCGCGCTCGGTCAAAGCGCGAATGTCGAGATTTACGGCACGGACTATGAAACGCCCGATGGCACATGTATTCGGGACTACATCCACATCGTCGATCTTGCCCGTGCACATATTCTGGCTCTTGGCGCGTCCGGCAGCGGATTCTACAACCTCGGCACGGGAGGCGGCTCCAGTGTTCAGGAGATTGTTGAGGCCTGTCGCAAAATTACCGGGCGAAAGATCGGCACGGTTGAAAAGCCACGCAGACCTGGCGACCCGCCGCGGCTTATCGCTTCCTCGGAAAAAATCAAAAAAGAGCTTGGTTGGCAACCCCAGTTCCAGTCACTGGATGCTATCATCAAGAGCGCGTGGGCGTGGCATCAGAAGTTTCCACATGGCTACGACGAGTAAAAACTGAACGCTGCGGCTCCTGCTGCAGACGTTCGCTTGATTAACTTGCCATCGCGCTAACGGCAGCTTCTGCGACCGGTGCGACTTCCAAATTACTGAGCCTCCCGCCTGGCGCGCGAAGAACTCGTACGTTTTTGTTTCTGGGTGCCCATAGATTGGGATCAGTCGGGCCAAAAAGCAGAACGCAATTTGCGCCGGCAGCTGCGGCGAGGTGAGAGATTCCGCTGTCGTGTCCGATGAAGATCGAGCGTTCAAGCACGGCAGCCAGATCCGTCAGCGGTAGATTTTTGGCAAAACGAACGTCTCGATTTTTTAACGCGCGTTCCAGTGCTTCCGTCTCCGTTTGGTCCGCCTCGCCTGAAATGACGATCAAGGACGAAAAGTTTCCCGGCTGTGGATCTTTACTTTCCGCGAGTGGAAAACGGCCGCTTGTTGAAAACAACTCGATCCAATTTTCCAAAGGCCAGTTCTTTTCCGTGCTGCCGCTTCCCGGATGAATGGCGAGAATCGGCTCTTGTAAATCTCGGAGAAACTTCCTGGCGAACTGTCGATCGTCTACCGAAGGAAAAACTCTTTCAGCAAGATCAACGACCCTGATTCCGAGATCTTTTATCGGTTGGGCAAGCTGGCGCGCGGCATGGTCAGCCGTTTGGACGATCCTGCCTGGTCCGCAAAGTAGATGTTCAACGCCACAGCGGCGCAGATTGTTTTCAAAAATCCGGTCCGGATCATACAGATAACTGATGATCAAATCGAAACTGGCGAAATAATTTGCCAACTCCGCTGGCAGTTCGGAATTCCTGGCGAAGAAACTCGAGAGGCGCCCGTATTCAATGGAGCGCACCGCTTG
>Ga0137407_10000838_pt1 | contig 20230 bp, 14 predicted proteins | sample CZOMad2_2_16fung_FD_108410 | JGI IMG/M metagenome (GOLD analysis project Ga0137407, IMG submission 108410) | Vadose zone soil fungal communities from Angelo Coast Range Reserve, California, USA - CZOMad2_2_16fungal (Illumina Assembly) | ecosystem: Environmental > Terrestrial > Soil > Vadose... | reverse complement strand
CGGGCGCGGACCGCCAGTTACGGGTATTTCGCGAGACCGGTGACCTGAAAAAAGTCGTAGACTATATCATCGAAGAAACGGAAGTGGGACTGGCCGAGACGGAAGCCCAAGCTCCCGCTAGAAAAGTAGGGTGATGACTGTTCCCGCCAGTCAGGCCAAACGCGAGCTCAACACGCTCTCTTTCGATCCTGAACTTACTCCCGGCGCGCACAATGCGGTGAACGTGTGCCTGCGCATTCAGCCCAGCGAAAAAGTTACGGTCATCACCGACGAGGCGACGCGGGAAATCGCCGCCAGTCTGGTCCACGAGCTCGAGATTGTAGGCGCTCTCTATCGCGCCTGGATCCTGGAAGAACTCGCTCCCCGTCCGCTGGCCGATCTGCCGCGCGGGATCGTGGATGATCTTGAGACCAGCCAGGTCAGCATCTTCGCGGTACAAGCGCAGGCCAACGAACTACGTTCGCGTATGCAGATGACGGACGTAGTAAATCGCCGCAAAATCCGCCACGCCCACATGGTCAACATCAACCGTCAGATCATGCTGGAAGGCATGCGGGCCGACTTCCTCAAAGTGGATCGCATCAGTACCAAGGTTGTGGAAACCGTGCGGCGTGCGAAGCAGGTGCGGGCTAAGACTGCCGCCGGCACCGACCTCGCCGCCGACCTGAATCCGGAGTATCGCTGGCTCAAGACCAGCGGGATCATCAGTCCTGACAAATGGGGCAACTTACCCGGCGGCGAAGTGTTTACCACTCCAGGCGAGGTCAACGGAACGTTTGTGATTGACGGAGTCGTGGGCGACTGGCTGTGCGCCAAGTTTGGCAGCCTGCGCGAGAATCCTCTGACTATTCAGATGAAAGGCAATCGTCTGACCGAAGCCCACTCCGCGAACCGCGAACTCGAAGATGACTTCTGGCGTTACACTCACACCGACGAAAATAGCGATCGCGTGGGCGAGTTTGCCATCGGCACCAACATTGAACTGAAAGATGTGATCGGACAGATCCTGCAGGATGAAAAATATCCCGGCGTTCACATTGCCTTCGGCAACCCTTACGGCGCACACACCGGCGCCGAGTGGTACTCTTCCACGCATATTGATGTGGTCGGCAGAAATTTCGACATCTGGGTGGACGGGGCGCAGATCATGCAGAATGGGCAGTTTTTGCTGCAGGCCTAGGTGGTTATCACCGGCCACGTGGGGAGAGCCGCCCTCGGCTATCCAGTCGAGCGTCGCGACAGATTTTAGCCGGCGCCAGAAATGAGCGGAGCACTGCTCCGCCGGACAGCCGAGAGCGGCTGTCCGCACGTGGCATGTGGCGAATGTCAGCCTTATCATGATTCCCGCCCTTCGACAGCAGTTCAACGCGAATTACACTCAGGAAAAATATCAGCAGTTACTCAAACTGCTCGAAGAACGCTGCGGGACGCCCGTCAAGTTTCGCGTCTGCGAGACACCGTGTTTCCTGCCCAAGGCGTTGCTCGAACAGATGTCCGAGTATGGAAAAGAACTGATCCAGCAACTCAACGGCATCGACTACCGCAAAGCCTCTTCGGAGGCGATTCCAGAACAGTTCAAAGTCCCGCGCGAGCCAGCTCGTCCGTTGTTTGTGCAGGTGGATTTTGGACTGGTGCGCGATCAGGCCGGCAAGTTGCAGCCCAAGCTGGTTGAACTGCAGGGCTTCCCTTCTCTCTATGCCTACCAGTCCTTGCTCTCGCAATCCTACGGAGAAGTCTTTGGCCTGGATGCCAACCTGAAATACCTGATGGGCGGATTGGATTGGGAGGGCTACAAGAAATTGTTACGGCGGGCGATTGTCGCCGAGCACGATCCCAGTCACGTGATTCTGATGGAAATCGATCCGCTGCATCAGAAGACGCTTCCCGATTTTCTGTTGACAGAGAAACTACTGGGCATCAAAACCGTGGCGATTACGGACGTCCGCAAGGTGGGCAAGTTTCTGTTCTACGACAACGCGGGCAAGCGCACTCCCATTATGCGCATCTACAACCGCGCGATCGTGGACGAAATGGTGCGCAAAGATCTCAAAATGGCTTTCCAGCTTACCGATGAGCTTGAGGTGGAATGGGCGGGGCATCCCAACTGGTTTTTTCGTTTGAGTAAATTCTCACTGCCCTATCTGCACCACGAATGCGTGCCCAAGACCTGGTTCCTGGATCGTGTGGACCAGATCCCCAAGGATCTCGAGAACTACGTGGTCAAACCGTTATTCTCTTTCGCTGGCCTGGGCGTGATCATCAATCTCAAACCAGGAGACATCACGGCCATTCCCAGGGAACAGCGCTCGCAGTACATATTGCAACAGCGCATGAATTTCGAGCCGGTGGTGGAGACGCCGTTCGGCGGCAACAAAGCCGAAGTGCGCGTGATGTATATCTGGCTGGACGAGTTGCTGCCCGTGATGACCATCATCCGCATGGGCCGCGGACTCATGATGGGGGTGGACCACAATCGCAATATGGAATGGGTAGGTTCTTCGGCGGGATTTTACGAATAGCTACGGCAGGGTCGCCCTTAAGGAAGTCAGCGGGCCTACTTTAGTCCCCTCACCACGTACGCCTGTGATAGCACCTGGTCATAGACATAAACATAGGCGCTCCCGTCGGTGGAAAAACGCGGACGGCCAATGCCTGCCCCGCCTGCGGGCAAGTCTCCTCCAAACGTTTTCCAGTAGTCCATTTTCCCGGTCACTGAGTTGACCCGATAGACCTTCGCCGCCCCGTGACGTTGTTGGCTGGAGAGCGCATATAGCGACGTCCCATCCGGTGCCCAGTCGGTCACGTAGTACTTCGAATCCAGTCCCGGCACGGGGCGGAAGCCACTTCCATCAAGAGGCCAGACACCCCACTTTCCGCCCGGTCCGGTCACTGCAACCTTGAGGCCGTCTGCCGACAACTGCGTGCCTGTGACTCCCTCGGGTGTGATGGGCTTGGCGTTGCCATTGCTGACATCGATGAGGTAGTCGCGGGCTCCATGCCCGGCCTCAATCCCCGCAGCCAGCAACTGCTTGCCATCCGGCAGATAGCGAACAAAACCATAGCTGATGTCGTCGTGCGTAAGTTGTCTGGCTTCGCCCGCGCCGGTCGGTACCAGGCTCAAGGGGCCGCCTCTCACTGGTTTCGTGATGACCCACTTGGCGTCCGGAGAAATCGCCCTGCCTTCGCCTTCGCCAATCCGCACCGGCGGGGAACCGTCCGTGTCGCGCAGGAAGACAGTGTAGTTCGGGCCGCCCCCATCCGCTTCTTCCTCAAACAGGACTTTCTTGCCATCGCGGCTCAAATCTCTCAGGTATGACCAGCCGAGCCACCCCAGTTCGCGCTCTTCTTTTCCCCCAGGTGGCAACCCGCGGATGCCGAGGCGTTCCTGAGGAGTAATCATCAGGGCCACACCATTGCGCATATCTTGCAGCCACATGCCCCCGGGCACATTGGCGATCGTCCGCAGCTTGCCGGCCAGAGTCACGCCACGTAGATTTTCTGCGCTGCCGCTATTGGAGGCGGTAAACCAGATCTCATCACTCGCGGGCGACCACACGATTCCTTCTACAGAAGACCAGCCCGAGGAGAGTTTCTTTTCACTCGCGCCGGGTTCGATTATGGCCACCGAACCTTGGTCGTCACCGCCAGGGTTCTCGTGGTCCGCGAACGCCACCATTTTGCCGTCCGGCGAAATTTTCGGATGACTGATCCAGTTGATGCTGTCAAACAGCACCTTGCCCACCGGATATTCCAGCCGCCAGTGACTGCTCTCCGGGACGAAACGGACCAGGGCCATGTTCGCGCCGTCCCCCGCCCAGTCCGCGTCCTGCACGTTGTCCAACACTTCTCGCGGGGTTCCACCATTCTGGGGAACGCGAGCGAGCGTCCCCGCCCGCGCATATCCCCCGTGGAAAACCGTGTTGAGCCGGATCGCCAGTTCTCCAGTCTTCGAGATTGAAAGCAGCTCCGCATCCTTCAGCCCCAGTTCGCGCGAGCCGTTGTCATCGGTGCGAGCCAGATAGATCTGCTCCGGGCCGCCTTCCCAGGAGGCGCTGTAGACAATGCTGCCGTCGGGAGTGAAGCGCGCATTGCCAATCGATCCAGTTCGGAAGGTAATCTGCTGATAGTCGGGGGGCGGAGCAGCGCCGCCTCCTCGTCCCAGCCACCAGCCCAGACCGATCATGGCCGCCGCCAGCACGACTGCGCTCGCGACCCACGCCAGTCTGCGACGCGACTGTACACCCCGGACCTGCGCCACCGCCGCCTGTGCGCCTGATTTGCTGCTGCCGGCGGAAATCTCGGTCAGGGACTCCAGGTCGAAGGCCAGGTCGCCCGCCGAATGAAAACGCTGTGAAGGATTTTTCTCCAGGCAGTGGCGAACAATTCGTTCCAGGCCGGCGGGAACATTACGCGCGGTTTCGGAGAGTTCGGGCGTCTCCTCTTTGAGGATCGCGCTCATGGTGTCGGCCGAGGTTTCGCCGTGGAAAGCCCGCTTGCCGGAAATCATCTCGTACAGAATCGCGCCAAAAGAGAAAATGTCGGAACGCTGGTCCGCCGTTTGCCCTCGCACCTGCTCGGGCGACATATAACCGGCGGTACCCATGATGAGGCCGGGCTCGGTTACCGCATGGACCGTCGGCGCATCGGCACCGCTCGTGGCTTCCGGTCGGGTTAGCTTGGCCAGGCCGAAATCCAGGATCTTCACCCGGCCATCGTTGGTTATGAACAGGTTCTCCGGCTTCAAGTCGCGATGCACGATGCCCTTCTCGTGCGCCGCCGCCAGTCCCCGCGCTACCTGCAACCCGCAGTCAATCGCCTTGCGGACGGAGAGCGCGCCACTCCGCAAGCGCTCACGCAGCGTTTCTCCTTCGAGCAGTTCAGAGACCACGTACGGCGAACCGTGCTCGTCGCCGATATCGAAGATCGAAAGAATGTTGGGATGATTGAGCGCAGCCGCCGCGCGGGATTCCTGCGCGAAGCGTTGCAGACGGTCTACATCCGCGGAGAAAGATGCAGGCAGGACTTTGATGGCCACAGTCCGATCCAGCCGCGCATCGCGGGCGCGGTAGACTTCGCCCATTCCGCCCGCGCCGACCAGAGACTGAATCTCGTAAGGCCCCAGCTTCGTTCCTGAGGAGAGCCCCATCGTGGATGGCATTATAGCGTTATTTCATGACGATGGCGCACGCCTGGTTCACTTACTGCCGTTGGCAGTTGTAGGGTCGATCATCTTGCCGATCTCGGTGATCCGAGTGGCGGGAAAGCCACTGAGTTCCGCGTGCCGGCGGATGACCGCCTCATCTTTGGCCAGATACACGCAGAAAGTCTTGTCGGCGGCAACAAAGGACTCCTGCCACTGAATATCTGCTCCAAGCTGGCACAGCGCCTGGTTGGATTTGGCGGCAGCTGCCCGCAACTGATCCCCCTCCAGAGTCCCAACCTTTGGAATCTCGCGCTCGATCACAAATTTCTTCATAAAATCCTCCCTCCCATCCATTCGGAATTCGTCGCTTGCGATGCTCCCAGAGTAGATGTGAAAGGGCCTTGCCACAAGATGGCAGATATGCCATTGTACGTAGGTTATTAGGCCATTTGAGATTCTGCCATCTTGGTTCTGCCATCAATAATCTTGTCGTCCGCGATTGCGATCGGTGGTTTGGTCGCGCGGAGAGGAGACTACCCATGACCGATGTGACCGTTGTATTTCTCGACGGAACTTTTTCCTCCACGGCCGTCGGTCCGATGGAGGTCTTCCGCCACGCCGGTAGCCTGTGGAACGTGCTCACGGGAACGCGGCCGTCCCCTCGCTTTCGCGTGACCACGGTATCGGCGAATGGACGCGCCGTCCACTGTGATGGAGGGATTAACATCCAGCCCGCCACTTCACTTGCCGCCATCCGCAAGACCGATCTCATCTTCATTCCGACTACCGGGCTGAGCCTGGATGACGCGGTCGAGCGCAATGCTGCGGTGGTGCCCTGGTTGCAGCGCTGGGCCGAGCGGGGAGCGGCGATCGCCAGCGTGTGTTCCGGTGTGGGCTTGGTCGCAGCCGCAGGCCTGCTCGACGGCAAACGCGCTACCACGCACTGGGGCCTGGCCGATCGCTTCCGCCAGAAATATCCCAAGGTGTGGTGGATGCCGGAATTGATGGTCACCGAGGACCGCGGCTTCTACTGCGGCGGAGGGGTGAACGCTTCGCTCGACCTCAGCCTCTACCTGGTCGAGCGATTTTGCGGCCACGAAGTTGCCATGCAAAGCGCCAAGGCCCTGCTGATCGAGACGCCGCGCGCCTGGCAGGCAGGGTTTGCGATCGTGCCATTAAAAACCGAGCATTCCGATGACAGTATTTCCAATGCGCAGGAGTGGATGCACCAGAATTTTCAACAGACGTTCCCACTCGAAGCGCCGGCCCGGCGGGTAGGCATGAGCCTGCGCAACTTCGTTCGCCGCTTCAAGCAGGCCACCGGGGACAGCCCGCTGATTTACTTGCAGAAGCTGCGCGTGGCCGCCGCCAAGCGCCTACTGGAGAGCGACCATCGCTCCATGCAGGAGATCAGCGACGCAGTCGGATATCAGGATGTGGCCTATTTCCGCCAGCTCTTCCATCGCCACACCGGAGCGTCACCGAGCGCATACCGGCGGCGGTTCGGGGTGTAACGGCAACGTCTGAACACCGAAAACGATCAAGCGCAGGAGTCCGCGAAGGAGAGGCACCTACTCATCGGACCTTATCGACTACAACTTGACCACCTTTCATGACCCAACGGACCTTATCTATCGCCACCTGTATGTCGCTGAGCGGATCACCTTCAACAGCCACGATATCGGCAAAGTACCCAGGAGCGATGGCGCCGAGCTGGTCGGACATTCCGAGCAGAGCCGCGGCATTCGTGGTGGCGGTCTGCAGCGCTTCCACAGGACTCATGCCAGCTTTGACGAACCAGGCAAGTTCCCGCGTGTTCTGCCCGAACATGGTGAACACGGCATCGGAGCCCATGGCAAACTTCACGCCCGCTTTGTGCGCACGCCGCGCCGTTTCCAGGTTCTTGTCGATGTAGGCGTTCAACGCTGCGGCCACCTTCTCGTCATATCCGAACTCGCTGCGGTACTCCACGTAATAGCGGTTGTGATCAATGGTGGGGACATAAAAGGTTCCGCGCCTGACCATTTCGGCCAAGACGTCATCGGGGATGTCGATGGCGTGTTCGACCGAATCAGCACCTGCGTGGACGGCATCCCGCGCCCCGTCTGGGCCGTAAGAATGGATGGCAATACGCTTTCCGAATTTGTGTGCGGCATCGACCGCTGCCTTCATCTCATCGGCAGAAAACGTCTGGAATCCTGTTACATCCCGGTCGCTGCCCGTCGATCCGTACATTTTGATCACGTCAACCCCGGCGGCTACCTGTTCGCGCACCGCACGCAGAACCTCCGGTACACCGTCTGCCTGTCCGCACTGCGATTTCATGTTTGCGTGAAACGGCTCACTGGTCGCCGAAAGTCCGCACCCGGCCACAAACATGCGCGGACCCACCATCGCGCCGCGGTTAATGAGGTCTCGCATGACAATGTCGTCGTAGTCGGCAGAGCCGAGATCGCGAACGGTGGTGACGCCGGCTTCCAGTGTCTTGCGGGCATTCTCCTGCGCCATGTAAACGAGGAAGGCGGAGCGCTGCTGGTCCAGTTGAGCCCAGGGACGAGTGCCAGCTGTACTGTCCCACCAAAACGTCATGTGGGTGTGCACGTCGATCAGACCTGGCATGCCGGTATATCGATGAAGATCAATGATCTTGGCATCCGGCGGGATCGCAGGCTCGGACGTAATCACTTTCTCGATGATTCCGTCCCGCACCAGCACGACGGCATTGGTCCAGACCTTGCCTTTTCCGTCGATGAGCCGGCCAAACCGAATCGCGCTTACGGATTGGGATGCGGAGAGACTGCAGGAGCACAACAGAACGATGATCCATCCAGCAAGCTTGGCTCGCATGAGACCTCGGTCATCCAGAAAGTGATACAGCAGAGTACTATCGTAGCGCACGCAGACTGTCACACTCCGGATTGACTCAGAAGTGCATATGAGTGTGGGCGCTGGTTGGGAAATACCGATGGATCGAGGAAGAACAACGGCGGGCTGGAAGTGCGAAGCTTGCAAACACGTCTTTCTGGGTTCGCGGATCCGCCGCCTCCCCATCACAAGTCGTTCCCACCCCCTTCCGGCAGTTGACCTTACACCACCCACGGCCTAACATTGACCGCCTACAGGGGCTTAGCTTCGCCATGGAACGCGAAACGTCTGGCCAGAGTTCGAGCAGCGCGAGCCTGATCGGCCAGACCATTTCCCACTACCGCATTCTGGGCAAACTGGGCGGAGGCGGGATGGGGGTGGTCTATGAAGCGGAAGACACCCGGCTGGGCCGCCACGTTGCCATCAAGTTTCTCCCCGACAACCTCACCGGCGACAGCAAAGCCATGGAGCGCTTCGAGCGCGAAGCTCGCGCCGCTTCCCTGCTGAACCATCCCAGCATCTGCACCATTCATGAAGTCGAGGATCACAACGGCCATCCCTTCATCGTCATGGAGAAGCTGGAGGGCGAGAGCCTGAAACAGCACATCCGGGGCAAGGCGATGGACATCGACGAGTTGCTCGATGTCGGCATCCAGGTGGCCGACGCTCTTTCTGCGTCCCACGCAAAAGGCATCATTCATCGCGATATCAAACCCGCCAACATTTTTCTTACCAGCAGTGGTCAGACCAAGGTCCTCGATTTTGGCTTGGCCAAGCTGCTGCGGAATGATCGCCTTGCCACCAGTGAAGAAACGCCGGTGGAAGATTCTCTGACCGCGGTGGGCGTGATTCCCGGAACCGCGGTTTACATGTCCCCGGAACAGGCCCGCAGCGATGAGCTTGACCCGCGCACCGATCTGTTTTCCTTCGGCGTGGTGCTCTACGAAATGTCTACGGGAAAGAAGCCCTTCACCGGCAACAACGTGGTCATGACCCTGGATGCGGTATTGCACACCAAGCCGCCGTCGCCGATGGGACTGAACCCTGCCATGCCCAAGGAACTTGAGGGCATCATCGGCAAGGCAATGGAGAAGGATCGCGACAAGCGCTACGCCAGCGCGGCGGAGATGAAGGCTGACCTGCAACGTCTTAAGAAAGAGACCGAATCAGGACTGACCCGGACCGGCGTTAAAGAGACCACCAAGCGCGTCGTTACCAAGACTTTTCAGACTCCCGGCAAGCGCCAGAGTTATCTTCTGCTGGCGGTTTCGGCCCTGCTGATCACGGTACTGGCGGCTGTAGGAACGTGGTTTATCAAACATCGCGCCGCCGCCACGGGAGAAGCGTCGAAGAACGCCATCGCCGTGCTGCCGCTGCAAAACTTGAATGGCGACTTCAGCGTGGATTACCTCCGCTTCGCGCTGGCCGATGAAATTGCCAACACGCTTACCTATTCGCGAACGCTGGATGTTCGCCCTTCCGCCGTTACTAGAAAGTACGTGAACGCTGACCTTGATCCGCAACAGGTGGGGAAGGAGCTTCACGTCGGCACGGTTTTGAGCGGACACTTCCAGAAGCAGGGAAACCACCTTCTGGTTACGCTGGAGGCCATCGAAACCGGTACAGAGCGCCTGGTCTGGCAAACCAATCTGACCGGTTCCACCCAGGACCTGATCGGGATGCAGCAGCAACTGGCCAAGCAGGTTCGTCAGGGCTTGCTCCCCATGTTGGGCGCGGCCGGAGGGTTTTTGGAAACCGGCACGCGTCCGAATAATCAGGAAGCCTACGACCTTTATTTACGCAGCGTGGCCGTGCCCCACGACTCCACTCCCAACAAAGAGGCCATTCGGATGCTGGAACGCACCGTGGGCATGGACCCCACGTACGCGCCCGCCTGGGAGAGCCTCGGTCTGCGCTATTACTACGACGCCACCTATTCGACCGGGGGAGAAGAAGTATTCCAGCGCTCGAATGCCGCCTATGAGCGCGCCCTCACCCTCGACCCCAACCGCATGATCGCAGCCGGCCAGCTGATCACGAACCGGGTGGAGCGCGGGGAACTTGCTAAGGCTTACCAATCAGCCCAGGAACTGGTGAAGCGCCGCCCGGAGAGCGCGCAGGCGCATTTCACTCTGGCCGTGGTACAGCGTTATGGCGGAATGCTGGAAGAGTCCGCGAGGCAATGCGAAACGGCCCTGACGCTCGATCCGGGGAACTACCAATTCCGCTCGTGCGCCTGGGTTTTCATGGAACTGAGCCGCTTCGACCGGGCCACGGATTTTATTCGGCTCGACGCGGGTTCGGAATGGGCGGCCTACGTCACTCCGTCCCTCCTCTTGCGGCAAGGAAAAGTGGCGGAAGCACGCGAAGCCGTGAAGCGCATGTCGCCTTCACCGCACTACCATCGCGATCTCCTGGAGGCTTGTCTCGGACCGCAACCTTCCGCTGAACTGGACCGCCTGGCGCAGGTGGCGGAAACTGGCCAACCTTCCGATCCCGACCCGGAGCTGGCGTATTACCAGGGATCCATCATGGCCTGGTGTGGAAAGAAGCAAGCTGCGCTGCACATGCTCAAGACCGCGGTGGAGTTGAACTATTGTGCCTACTCGCACCTGCTCTCTGATCCCTTGCTAAAGGGACTGCGTAGCGAACGCCAGTTCGACGAAGTGCTGACCGCGGCGCATGAGTGCCAGCAGGCGATGCAGGCGCCCAGTGCCCCGCCGAGCCATTGAGTCAGGTAGGATAAGCCCTGGCGGCTAACGCTTCGTTTCCCGCACAGTCCATATATAAAGAGGAACAACAGGAACAATCTTGCCGCTCACCCCCGATCACTACCATCCCATACGTATGAACAATGTTGGTCTTGGATTTCTTAGCCCCGGATTTTTTGGGCCGCGATTTCTGCGCCTCCACTTTCATGTTCGACGAGCTGTAATCGGAGCGCTCAGCCTCGCCCTGCTGGCCGGTTTTGCCACCGTGGCAGCGCCGACGATGGCCCAAGCTCCCGCGAACCGGCCCAGCCCGGTCGATCCTCTGCCGCCGGACACCGGGGCTGCTGGCTTGAAGGAGATGTTACTTCGCCTCCAAACCACCGCCCGCCTGATGCAGACCGTCGCGCATCCCGACGACGAAGATGGAGGCGTACTGACCCTTGAGTCGCGCGGCAAAGGCGTGAGCACGCTGCTCATGACGCTAACTCGCGGCGAAGGTGGGCAGAATAAGATCGGAAGCAATCTTTTCGATGTCCTAGGCGTGCTGCGCGCGCTGGAGTTGACCGCTTCCGATCGCTACTACGGCGTGGACCAGCGCTTCAGCCGCGTAGCCGATTTCGGCTATTCGAAAAATCCCGAAGAAACATTCCAGAAATGGGGCGGACACGATGTCCCGCTCGGTGACATGGTGCGAGTGATCCGCACCTTCCGGCCGGATGTGCTGATTGCGCGTTTCTCGGGAACGGACCGCGATGGGCACGGACATCACCAGGCGTCCGCCATGCTGACCAAAGAAGCATTTCGAGCCGCGGCCGACCCGAACAGGTTTCCCGAGCAAATTAAGGAAGGGCTGCAACCTTGGCAGGCCAAGAAACTTTACGTCGGCAACGTGTGCGGCTTTGGCGCAAGTTCCTGCGCGGGGGAAAACTACACGGTCAAGCTGAATACGGGACGCGTGAATGCCTTGTTAGGCATGTCATCGATCCAGTTCGCGATGGAAGGCTTGCGGCATCAGCTCTCCCAGGGCGCGGGGGGCTGGAGCGTGGAGCCCGGAGATCGCTACGCTTACTACAAACTGGTGGATTCGGTACTGCCGCCAGCGACCGAGAAGGACGGTCACGAAAAAGATTTCTTCGATGGAATCGATACCCGCCTGTCAATCCTGAGTTCCGGATTTGACGCGGCCGGATCAAAGGAACTGTCGAAGATCGAAACCGAAGTCGCAGAAGCCGCTAAGGCCGCCGAAAAAGATCCAGGCAGCGCCGCCGCGCCACTGGTCGCAGTGATCGACTCGCTCAACCGCCTGGAAAATCAGATTCGCAGCGGTAATCAGAAACAGGACGTGCTGACGCGTCTGCGAGAGAAACAGGAGCAAGCCCGGATCGTGCTGAACCTGGCGCTGAATCTTTCTCTTCAGGCCTCGCTCGTTTCGCCGCCGGGCTCGACGGCGCCGCCCGAGCCGAGGCAGAATCCGCTGGCCGCGATTTCTCCGGGTCAGGGGTTCGTCGTCCGAATCAAGCTGCACAATGGCTCGACTCACCCGATACGGCTCCGCTCCCTATTTCTTAAAGGTCAAGTGAACGACAGCCAGGCCAGGGAACATATTCCGCCCTTGCAGCCTGGGCAGGACTACCAGACGGACCTGCGATCGGCTTTGCCGGCGAACGCCCCACCCACGCGGCCGGCGTTGCACCGCAATGACCCTGAGCGAGACGCTATCTACGGCGTGGACGAGGCGCAATACCAGACGCTGCCGTTTCCTCCTCCGCCATTTCGAGTCAGCGTCCACTACGATGTTCCGGAGCTAGGCACGCCGGTTCACGGTCCCGCAGCTAAAACGACGGAGGTTTTGCCGGAGATTTCCGCGCCCGTGTTGGTATCTTTTGCGGGTGAGAAGGGTGCGGAGCAGAAACGCGCGCTGGCCATTGTGCCCACGTTCTCGGTCGAACTGGAGCCGGGCACCCAGACCATCCGAACCGAAGGCGACCCCGGCTGCAACGTCAAGGTCGGCGTGAGCTATAACCTTTCTACCCCAGCGAAGGGACACTTGCGCCTGCAGATTCCCGCGGGCTGGAAGGTCGAGCCCTCCGAATTGGCGGTGGAATTTCATAAGCGGGGCGAGAAGCAGGAGTTCGAGTTCCGCGTGTTTCCCGCAAGCCTGAAGGAAGGCCGGGCGGAGATTCGGGCGATCCTGAACTCAGGGGCCCGGAATTACAGCGAAGGCTACACCCTGGTGACTCGCGAAGATCTGGCCAGTGCCTACTACTATCAACCGGCGTTGCAGCGCGTCAGCATCGTGGATGTGAAGATTCCCAAGGACCTCAAGGTGGCATACGTTCCCGGCGCAGGAGATGAGATTCCGACCGTGCTGCAGCAGATGGGAATTGATCTCACGGTGGTGTCGGCGGAAAAACTTGCCAGTGAAGACTTGAGTCGTTACGGAACCGTTGTGCTCGGTATCCGCGCCTACGACACGCAGCAGGAAGTTGCGGCGAACAATAAGAAATTACTGGAATACGTTTCGGCGGGAGGCACGCTGATCGTGCAATATAACGCCGGCGCCGGCGACTTCAATAGCGGGCACTTCACGCCCTTTCCGGCGACCTTGAGCCGAGGCAGAGTGTCAGTCGAGGAGGCCCCGGTTGAGATCCTCGCGCCCGAAGACAGCGTGTTCCACTATCCCAACCAGATTGCACAACGCGACTTCGATGGTTGGGTACAGGAACGAGGTTTGTACTTCATGGACCAGTGGGACGGTAACTTCAGGCCTCTGCTTTCATCTCATGATCCAGGTGAGCAACCTCTTAAGGGCGGACTGCTGCGAGCGAGGTTCGGCAAGGGCACGTATATCTACACTGGATACGCCTTCTTCCGCCAACTGCCCGCCGGCGTCCCGGGAGCAATCCGCTTGTATGTGAATCTGCTGGGTGCGGGACACGAGAGTAGTCACTGATTCGGTCGCCGGTCGTTGGCCTGAGAATCGTCGTTGGCCTTTGGTCGCTGGTCGACAGTTGCAGCTTATGCCTAACGCCAACGGCCAACGAGTGACGACCAACGACGCTTCTTCCTCCCCGCCCCTCATCCGCGGAATCGGCATCGGCAGCGCGACCGCACTGAACATGATCGACATGATCGGGGTGGGGCCGTTCATCACAATTCCCTTGATCGTGGGCGCGATGGGCGGACCGCAAGCCATGCTGGGCTGGATTCTGGGCGCGATCTTTGCCATGTGTGACGGGCTGGTGTGGGCCGAGCTGGGCGCGGCTATGCCGGGCTCGGGCGGATCGTACAACTACTTGCGTGAGATTTACGGCCCGCGCCGTCTCGGCCGGCTGGTTTCATTTCTGTTCATCTGGCAGCTGTCGTTCAGTGCGCCGCTCTCAGTCGCTTCGGGCGCGATCGGGCTGGCGGGTTATGCATCTTATTTTTGGCCTGGGCTCGAACACCAATATGTTGACCGCCTCTGGGAGTTGCACATCCCGTTTCTTGGCCCACTGCAACTTCGTTGGCTGATGTCCGGAGCCACGTTTGTCGCCATTGGTATTGTTCTGCTAGCTGTGATCCTGCTCTATCGCAAAATCACCAGCATCGGATGGATGTCAAAATTACTGCTGGCCGGTGTGTTAGTCACCATGGGTTGGATCATCATCGCTGGATTCAGCCACTTCGATGCAGGGCTTGCGTTCAGCTTTCCTCCTGGCGCATTCACTTTGTCATCCAATTTTTTTCTCGGGCTCGGCTCGGCCATGCTCATTGCCACGTACGACTATTGGGGCTACTACAATGTCTGCTTTCTGGGCGATGAAGTAAAAGATCCCGCAAAGACCGTCCCGCGCGCGCTGCTGCTATCCATTCTGTTGGTAAGCTGTCTATACGTTCTGATGAACATCAGCATCCTGGGTGTGGTGCCGTGGCAGGAAATCACCCAGACCGGTCCCTCCAATCGCGGTTTGTATGTGGTTTCTGTTTTCATGCAAAAGATTTACGGGGCTTGGGCGGCCAAGCTGGTCACTGCCCTGGTGATGTGGACGGCATTTGCGTCGGTCTTCTCCCTGCTGCTCGGCTACTCCCGCGTGCCCTATGCCGCGGCGCTCGACGGCAACTATTTTCAGGCCTTCGCCCGGGTTCATCCGCAACACCGCTTCCCTTACGTTTCGTTGCTGGCCTTGGGTGGCGTGGCGGTATTGTTTTGCTTCTTCGCGCTGGCCGACGTAATCGCGGCGCTGGTGGTGATTCGCATTACGCTGCAGTTTCTGGTGCAGGCCATCGGCCTCATCGTGTTACGTATCCAGCGGCCTGATTTACCGCGTCCTTTTCGCATGTGGCTGTATCCGCTGCCCGCCTTGCTGGCTTCCACCGGATTCATCTTCGTGCTGGTCTCCCGCACCAACTCGTTAAAGCAAGTGCGCTACGCGCTGGTCGTACTGATTAGCGGCATCGCTATTTACCTGGTACGGGCGTGGCGAAATCGAGAGTGGCCCTTTGCGGGAAGTGCCGCGGCCGGAGGAACGGCGATCTCCTGACCATGTCGGAAGCGACCAAAATACCGGTGCCCGCGAGCTTGCCTCCGAGGCTGACGAATTCAGCATGGGCTCCGCTGCGCGAACCGCTCTTCCGTTCACTTTGGATCGCCGCAGTAATTTCGTACACCGGAACCTGGATGCAAAACGTCGGCGCCGGCTGGCTGATGACGCAACTCACCATGTCGCCGCTGATGGTCAGTCTGGTGACCGCCGCCACTACCCTGCCAGTATTTCTGGTGATCCTGCCCGCGGGCGCCCTCGCCGATATGGTCGACCGGCGGCGCTTTCTGCTCATCACCCAAAGCTGGATGGTGCTCGCGGCGGGAGTGCTGGGCGTGCTCACGCTCTACCAGCATGTGACGCCGTGGATGCTGCTGCTGTTCACCTTCATCCTCGGGTTGGGTGCGGTGATGAACGATCCCGCGTGGCAGGCCATCACGCCGGAGGTCGTGCGCCCGGAAAATCATGTGCCCGCGGTCGCCCTGAATTCTGTGGGCTTCAACGTCGCCCGTGCCTTCGGCCCAGCGCTGGGCGGTCTGGTGATCGCAGCGGCTGGCTCGGGTGTGGCGTTCCTGCTCAATGCGGCTTCATTTTTCGGCGTGATCTTTTTTCTGTACCGCTGGAAGCGCCCCCACTTCACGCACGTTACGAGCGGCCGAATGCGGGATGCACTGGTCGCGGGTCTGCGTTATGTTCGCGGCGCTCCCAAGGTGCGATCCATCCTGATCCGGACGGGAGCGTTCAGCGTGGCCGCCAGTTCCCTGCCCGCGCTGCTGCCTATCCTGGCTCGTCCCCACGGCGCGACCGGATACGGCCTGCTTCTTGGGTTCTTTGGCCTCGGCGCTCTCGCGGGCGCGGCCGTTCTACCTCGCGTGCGCATTCACCTCTCCGTGGATCGACTTGTGGCCTTCGACATCCTGCTCTTTGCCACTATGACCTTCTCCGCAGGACGGGTGCAGACATTTTCTCTGCTCTGCCTGGTATTGTTTGCCAGCGGGACGGCATGGATCGGAATCCTGGCCTGCCTGAATATTGCAGCACAGACCATGTCGCCGTCCTTTCTGCGCGCCCGAGCTCTGTCCATGTATCTCTTAGTATTGCAGGGAGGCATGGCCCTGGGCAGCGCGGCTTGGGGAGCTCTAGCCAATAGGGTAGGAGTTCCCACAACTCTTCTATGTTCGGCAGCGGCGCTGGTCGCAGGATTGTTCGCCGTTCGCCGCCATCGCCTGACGTCGCAGCAATTGGAGTTAACGCCGTCTGTGGTCCGGGACTAGTGGGGATTGATGCAGGCGCGAGCGTCCTCGATCGTGCGGGGGTAAAGATGGACCGGGCGACGCATTGCTATCGCACGGGCGAGGAGGTTCGCGCCACATCAATCCTCAAGGAGGTTTTCATGAAAATCACACAACGTATTTGTATTTCCTTGCTCTTACTGAGCTGCGTCGCGCTCGCTCAAGCTGCCAAAGAACCCAAAACCGTCAGTCAGGTCCTGGACCGTTCCGTTACCAACGTGGAAAACGAGTTCGTTCCCGCAGCCGACGCCATGCCCGAGGACAAATACTCATTCGTTCCAACCACTGGTGAGTTCAAAGGCGTCCGCACCTTCGAACAACAGATCAAGCACGTGGCCGCTGTTAACTACATTTTCGGCGCCGCAATTCTGGGGGAAAACGCGCCAGTAGATACCGGCGGGGAAAGCGGGCCGGACTCAGTCAAAAGCAAGGCAGACATCATGAAGTTCTTGAAGGATTCCTTTGTTTACCTTCATAAAGCAGCCACAAGTGTTAACGAGAAGAACCTTGTCACCCCCATAAAGAGTCCCTTCGGCGAGGGCAATGCGACTCGCCTTGGCCTGGCTATGGGGGCGGTGGGCCATTGCTTTGATCACTATGGACAGATGGTCGAATACCTGCGGCTGCACGGCATCATTCCACCCGCCAGCCGCTAGCAAAGACTTCTGTCGGTTTAGGAGAAGACAGGTTTTCGTGCCTCAACCGACCTTCATTTTCCGGGTAGTGGGCTGTTTTGAAAGTCGCCCACTACCATTTTCCGCTATAGCACGAGAGTGCCATTTACACTTTCCCGCCCCGACCGTACTTTACTGCCTTCCCCTGATTCTGTAGAGAAGCATGCCTGACATCTACTGGCACTTCCACAAGATCATGCCGAGAGCGCCCGTGGATGACGCACGGTGGAAGGGAAAGAGTCCCAGGAGTGGAGGAAATGAAAACCAGCAAACATCGTCGGATCACACCGTCCTCATCCAGCGTTGCTCTTGAACGCGAGACGCGGCGGGAGATCGAACACTTTAAACGAGCCATCAATTCCTATGCCGACCGCTTCGCGCGCGAGCCGCATCTGAGTTTTGAACAGCATCTGTTCCGTCTCGCGGCCACCAGCCGGTTGGCGGAAGAACGCCGCCGCGATTAGCGCGTGTGGCTGAGTTTGGCTGCGGGGCTACCTCGGAGAGTCGCTGCTCTAGGACTGTTGCCGGATCCAGGCTTTACTCTGGCTGGCTCCCTGTTTGGTGATTGCAGTTGCAATCAGCTCGGCCTTGAGTCCGCGGGCCTGAAGATGTTTCCGCACTTGCGTCTGGGCGCGTCCTGCGCCGGGTTTTCCATCCAGAAAAATCAAGACTGAAGGCCCGGCTCCACTTAGGGCTACGCCGAGAATGCCAGGTGTTCCTCCCACCAGCTTTTGCAGCGCCGGCAGCAGCGGACACAACGACGCACGATAAGGCTGGTGCATGCGATCCTCCAGTGCCGAAGCCAGCAGGTCGCGCCGGCCTTGTACGAAGGCCGCCAGCAGCAGCATGGAATTCTGGACGTTGGTCACAGCATCGGCCCGGGAGTATTCCAGCGGAAGGACGCGACGGGCCTCTTCGGTCGGGAGCGCCTCGTCGGGGACCGCCAGTAGCAGTGGCCACTGCCCTTTCGGAGTCACACTGGCAACCTGAGCCTCGTCCTCGCCGGACACCCTCGCGACCGCCAGTCCACCCATCCAGCAGGCAGCGGCATTATCGGGATGATGCTCTCGCCGCGACGCCTCACCCACGATCCGGCTGTCCGGCCAGCGCAACTTGCCAAAGTGTACTGCCAGCGCAATCCCGGCCAAACGCGCAGCCGCCGAGGAACCGCATCCCTTGCCGATCGGAATCTGGTTGTCGATGCTGAGAGCGAGCGCCGACGCTGGTTTGCCGGCCTCCAGTAAGACTTCGCGATAAGTGGTCAGAATGAGATGGTTCTCAACCCGGCCGCAGATTTCAGGGTCGCGACCACGGGTCGTGATAGAGAATTCGCCCGCAGTTCTTGCGCGGACTTTCAGGAACAGCGCAAGGGCAAGCGCCGCGGCATCGAATGCCGGACCCAGATTGGCCGAAGTAGCGGGCAGCACAAGCTCGATTGTCGAACTCACGCGCGAGCGATTTTTATTTCGGTCGGTCATCAAGGATATTATCGTCCCGGGTCAGTCTGCTCCGCGTACTCCAACACCCTCACGACAGCATTCGCATTGGCGTCAAGCACCATGGGAGCGTGCTGTCGAGGGGTCAGAACCGCGGCGGCTTCCTCTTCGTGCTCGGTTCCTGCGAACAGATCTCCACGATGGAACTTGAGCGTGAAGTCCGGATCCTTCAGCAGGTTGCCGGTCAGAATGAGGACAACGGATTCGTTCTTCTTCACGAATCCTTGCCTGACCAGCTTCTTCAATCCGGCGAGCGTGACCGCCGACGCAGGTTCGCAGCCGATACCATCCGCGCCAATTTCCGCTTTGGCCAATGCCATCTCAACCTCGCTCACCTGCTCCACGGCTCCGCCGGTGGCCTCGATCACGTTCACCGCTTTTTTCCACGACGCCGGACTTCCGATCTTGATGGCGGTCGCCATGGTTTCAGCGTGGACCGAAATGAGTCTCTTTCCTCCGGCCTCGCGCATCGTGCGCACCAGGGCGTTGGCGCCCTCGGCCTGGATCACGGAAAGCTTCGGCATCTTTGTAATGAGGCCAAGCTCTTTCATCTCCCGCAGCGCCTTGCCGATAGCTGACGAATTCCCCAGGTTTCCTCCCGGGACGATGATGTGGTCCGGCGGTTGCCAGTCGAAGCGCTCCAGCAACTCGACGGCGGCGGTTTTCTGGCCTTCCAGGCGATACGGGTTCACCGAGTTCAGAAGATAAACCGGCATGCGCTGCACCACTTCATCGAGCACGCGCATGCAACCGTCAAAGTCTGTCTTCAGCTGGCAGGTGACAGCACCGTAGTCGAGCGCCTGCGAAAGCTTTCCCCAGGTGATCTGGCCTTGCGGAATCAGAACCAGGCTGCGCATTCCGCCCCGCGCAGCGTAAGCCGCCATGGATGCCGAGGTGTTGCCAGTCGAGGCGCAGGCTACCCAGCGAAAGCCTCCCTGGCGGGCGAACGACGCTGCCGCCGTCATGCCTGTGTCCTTGAAAGACCCGGTGGGATTCATGCCCTGGTGCTTGGCGAACAGGCGCTCAACGCCAGCAAAGCGTCCGCAGGAAGGCAGTTCATAGACCGGCGTGTTCCCTTCCCGCAGCGTGATAACGTGCTTCCAATCGTTCAAGGCGGGAAGGATTTCGCGAAAACGCCAGACGCCGCTCTCATCCAGCGCATTCCAGGAAAGCCGGCGTTGCAGCCAGAGTTGTTTGAGCCCGGCGGCGTCCAGCCCCGCCGCGCGCATTCCCGCGTCTGTCCTCCAGCCGGGATAGACCACTTCGAGCAGATCGCCGCATTGTGCGCAACGGACGCTCTTGGCTCCATTTTCGCCCACGGCTCCGCACGCAATGCAGCGCAATTGCGAGATGCCTGCTTCCACTTGGGATGAAGCTGCGGCCGGGTTAGTCATTCAGGTATCAGCATACGGGATGGATGGACTATTTGCCGCCACGCAGATATTGATCCGTCTTGTTGATCCAGTCGGCGCGCGGCGGGTTAAATACATCGAGATCAACCGTGTCCTCCATCGCCTCCGCCTTGT
>Ga0137407_10000837_pt1 | contig 20234 bp, 16 predicted proteins | sample CZOMad2_2_16fung_FD_108410 | JGI IMG/M metagenome (GOLD analysis project Ga0137407, IMG submission 108410) | Vadose zone soil fungal communities from Angelo Coast Range Reserve, California, USA - CZOMad2_2_16fungal (Illumina Assembly) | ecosystem: Environmental > Terrestrial > Soil > Vadose... | reverse complement strand
TTATTGGATCAAACCAACAGGGCGGCTGTACAAAAACAGATCGATTATGGTAAAAAAAGAGGAGTGCCCTGGGGCATTTCAGAATCGGGATATAATATGGTTGATGCCAACCTCAATTATCAATACCGCGCATTCGGCGTACCGGGATTGGGTTTGAAACGTGGGCTGGGAGAGGATCTCGTGATTGCGCCCTACGCAACCACCATGGCCCTGATGGTGTCGCCGGAAGAAGCATGCGAAAACTTATATGAATTATCAGAAGAAGGATTTGAAGGGAAGTACGGTTTTTTTGAAGCCATTGATTATACACCTGCACGTTTGCCAAGAGGACAGTCAAGTGTTACCGTCCGTTCATTTATGGTGCATCACCAGGGGATGAGCCTGCTCGCACTTGCTTATGTGCTGCTCAATAAACCCATGCAGAAACGTTTTGAGACTGAAACAATGTTCCGCGCCATTTTATTATTACTGCAGGAACGCATTCCGCATGCCACTGAATTTTATTCTCCTTCAGTTCATGTTGCTGACATCAGCGTTGCTTCGGCGGATGTGCAAATGCGGGTCATCACCACACCTAATACCCCGGTACCGGAAGTTCAGATGTTATCCAACGGAAGGTATCATGTTATGATCACGAATGCAGGAGGCGGGTATAGCCGGTGGAAAGATATTGCGGTTACACGTTGGCGTGAGGATAGCACCTGCGATAACTGGGGAACTTTTTGTTTTATCCGCGACCTGGATAATGATATCACCTGGTCGTCTGCTTTTCAACCGACTTTGCAGCACGCAGAAAATTATGAGGTAGTCTTTTCACAGGGTCGCGCGGAATTCCGACGCCGCGATCAAAACCTGGAAACACATACCGAAATCGTGGTGTCTTCAGAGGATGATGTTGAGATGAGGCGCGTACATATCATGAATCGCTCACGCAAACGCAGGTACATTGAAGTAACGAGTTATGCAGAGATAGTCCTTACTGCTCCTATGGCCGATGCCGCGCATCCGGCATTCAGCAATCTTTTTGTGCAAACGGAAATTATCCCTCAGCGGCATGCGATCCTTTGCACACGCAGGCCGCGCTCAGTTGAAGAAGCGACGCCCTGTATGTTCCACCTGATGAAAGTGCACAATGCAGATATCAGGGATATATCTTATGAAACGGACCGCTCACTTTTTATTGGCCGCACCAACAGTATTAATCATCCCCGTGTACTTCGTAACAATACAACGCTCTCCGGTAGCCAGGGTTCCGTATTGGATCCGATCGTTGCAATCCGGTACAGGATAACCATCGATCCGCACGAATCAGCAACTGTGGATATGGTTTTTGGTATGGCTGAAACGCGTGATACCTGCAATGGATTAATAGAGAAATACCAGGATCGTCCGCTTACAGATCGTGCCTTTGAATTGGCGTGGACACATAGCCAGGTCGTACTCAGGCAAATCAATGCGGTGGAAGCCGACGCGCAATTATATAGCAGGCTCGCAGGCTCGGTGATATTTGCAAATGGTTCACTGAGGGCAGATCAGAGTATCATCATCAAAAATTATCGTGGACAGTCGGGCTTATGGAGTTATGCAGTTTCCGGCGATCTTCCAATCGTTTTACTGCAAATACAGGATTCATCTAATATTGAATTGGTACGACAACTGGTGCAAGCGCATGCATATTGGAGATTGAAAGGTTTGTTCGTTGACCTCGTTATATGGAATGAAGATTATGGTGGATACCGGCAGGTTTTGCAAAATGAAATTCTCAGTTTGATATCTCCGGGCATCATCACCGATGTGAGAGATAAACCCGGTGGTATTTTTATCAGGTCGGCTGACCAGATATCAAATGAAGACCGGATATTATTTCAAACTGTTGCGCGCATTATTATCGCAGATAGTCTCGGTTCACTGGAAGAACAGATCGGCAGGCGAATGAGCAAAGTAAAAAATCCTATTCCATATTTTACACCTTTCAAGTTTTATGGTTCTTTAACAGCAACGGTTCAGCCGCCTGATGATTTGATTTTCTTTAATGGAACGGGTGGTTTTTCAAAAGATGGAAAAGAATATGTGATCATTACAACGCCTACTCAAACCACCCCGGCACCATGGGTGAATGTGATCGCCAACCCTAATTTCGGAACAGTTATTTCTGAAAGCGGTCAATCATATACCTGGATGGAAAATGCGCATGAATACCGCCTGACTCCATGGAACAATGATGCAGTGAATGATTTTCCGGGAGAAGCTTTTTATATGCGTGATGAAGAAAGCGGAAAATTCTGGTCGCCAACACCACTTCCCAATCGCAGCAAATCAACTTATATAACCAGGCATGGGTTCGGTTATAGTTCATTCGAATATATTGAGGATGGCATATATTCTGAAATGCTTGTGTTTCTTGATATGGAAGCGAGCATTAAATTCATAACGTTGAAAATCCATAACAATTCGAACAGGGCCCGGCGTCTTTCTGTAACAGGTTATATAGAATGGGTGTTGGGTGATTTGCGTTCAAAATCGCAGATGCATATCATCACCGAATTAGATTTGAACAGCGGTGCCATCCTGGCAAGAAATCCTTACAATACTGAATTCAATAACCGGGTCGCGTTCTTTGATGTGGATGAAACGATAAAAACGTTTACAACCGACCGTACGGAATTTATCGGGCGTAATGGAATAATGCAAAATCCTGAAGCGATGGGCAAGGCCAGACTTTCAGGTAAATTGGGTGCAGCGCTGGATCCTTGTGCCGCAATCCAGGTATTACTGGATATTGCTGATGGAGAACAAAAAGAAATTGTATTCAGACTTGGTGCAGGAAAAGATATTACAGATGCTTCCAGCATGGCACGCAAATTTAAAGGCACTGTCGCCGCGCATGATGCATTGAAAAAAGTTCACCAGTACTGGCAGCAGACGCTTGGTATTGTAAAAATTGAAACTCCAGATGCTGCTGTAAATATGCTCGCGAATGGCTGGCTGAATTATCAAACGATCACTTCACGTTTATGGGGACGTAGTGGATTTTACCAATCGGGTGGCGCATTCGGATTTCGCGATCAACTACAGGATACAATTTCTCTTTTGCATAGTCAGCCCGAAATCGTCCGCAAACAATTAATTCTTTGTGCATCCCGGCAATTCAGGGAAGGAGATGCACAACATTGGTGGCATCCGCCGGTAGGACGTGGGGTACGAACTACTTGTTCAGATGATTTTCTCTGGTTACCGTTCGCAACAGGCAGGTATGTTTTGCATACAGGTGATATCGATGTTTTGCAGGAGCAGATTAATTTTCTCGAAGGCCGGCCTTTAAACCAGGGAGAAGAATCTTATTATGATCTTCCGATACGTTCAGATAAATCAGACACATTATATGAGCATTGTGTAAAGGCAATCGAACATGGGTTGCGTTTTGGTGAACATGGCCTGCCCCTGATTGGATCAGGAGATTGGAATGATGGTATGGATAAAGTAGGGGCTCATGGAAGAGGGGAGAGTGTATGGCTTGCCTTTTTCATGTATAATATCCTGATACAATTCGTCGATATTGCAAAACTCAGGCACGATTCAGTGATGGTGGAAAAATGCAGGCAGGAAGCAGGCAAGTTGAAAACCAATATTGAGAAAAATGGTTGGGATGGTGAATGGTATCGCCGTGCTTATTTCGATGATGGCACACCGCTCGGTTCCATTGAAAATGCTGAATGTAAAATTGATTCCATACCGCAGAGCTGGTCGGTATTATCGAAAGCAGGTGATAGTAAACGCAGTCGCATTGCGATGGAATCTGCATATAAATTTCTTGTCCGTAAAAATGATTCATTGATCCAGCTTTTTGATCCTCCTTTTGACAAATCGGATTTAAATCCCGGATATATTAAAGGATATGTTCCCGGTGTCCGTGAAAACGGAGGACAATACACACATGCTGCTATTTGGTTGGTGATGGCTTTTGCAGAATTGAAGGATAAAGCGAAGACCTGGGAATTATTAAAGATGATCAATCCCATCAATCATGGAAATACCGAGGATAAAATTGCGATATATAAAGTAGAGCCTTATGTAATTGCTGCGGATGTATACGCTGTTTCATCGCATACGGGTCGTGGAGGATGGACATGGTATACCGGCTCCGCCGGATGGATGTATCAGCTGATCACGGAATGCCTGCTGGGACTGAGAAGAAAAGGCAATACCCTTCAGTTCGAACCCTGTATTCCTGAAGAATGGAAATCACTGACAATACATTATACGTACGAGGAAACCATTTATCATATTGTATATATCCATGAACAAAATAATGAAGAAGAGATAAAAGTGGTTATCAATGGTGAGGAACAAAGTGATGCTATTGTTTATCTCGTCAATGATAAAGCAGAGCATAAGGTGGTAGTGCAATTGCCGTTTAAAAAAGTAGAGCAGCAGGTTTTGGCATTGGTGCCACTGCTCAATCAAAAAAGAACTTCTGATTAGGATGATAAACTTAATGTGCGAATGTGCAGATGTGCAGATGTGCGAATTCTTAAGGGCGGTCAGCAAAAAAGAATTCGCACATCTGCACATCTGCACATTCGCACATTAAGTTTATCAGCTTGCTTTTTTCTTCTTTACTTCCAGGCTCTCCTTCAATTGCGACATTAAATCTTTCGCTTTGCTATGCACTACCCGCATATGAGGCGTAACAGGTTTTTTGCCTTTTGCTTTGGCATTAATCAATTTTAACAATGCATCCGTATAATTATCTTTATAATTGGAAATATCAAAAGCGCCGCTCAACTGATTAATCAATGCCATGGCCATTTTTAATTCGCCATCCTTGATTGTCACCTTACCGGGAATATTCAGTTCATTGACATTTCTTATCTCCTGTGCAAACCTGATTTTATTTAAAACAATTACATTGTCGAGAGGTTTCAAAACACATAAGCTGTCCTTGCTTCGCATTACAAAATTTCCAACCCCGACCTTGCCGCTTTTTTTAAGCGCTTCACGTAACAATGCATAAGCTTTTTCACCGGATTTCTGTGGCTCCAGGAAATAAGGTGTTTCAAAAAAGATGCTTTCAATTTCGGGTTCATCCACAAATTCTGAAATCTCGATGATCTTACTTTTTTCAGGGCTGGCTTTTTCGAAGTCTTCATCCGTCAGCACAATGTATTTTCCATTGTAATCATATCCTTTAACAATATTCTCCCAGGCAACTTCTTTGCCTGTTTCTTCATTTACACGTTTAAACCTGATTCTTGAATGATCTTTCTTATCAAGCATAGCAAGATCAAGTTCGCTTGCCTGTATCGCGCTGAATAATCTGACCGGAATATTGACCAGCCCGAACCCTATGGCGCCTGTCCAAATTGCACGCATGATTTAATATTTCAGAAGTGATTGAAATTTTGAAATTGCTCTTCGCGTTTTTTCTTTCAGCTCATAGTCAAAAATACCCAGATTTTTATATTTCCTTGTTTTTGAATTTTTCTTTTCTGCGTAAATCCTGTTTTCGCCTACTTTAAACTTTTTCACCATAATAAACAAATAATAAACAAATAATATTCTAAAATAATAATAATATCCTAAGTTTTAATGAATCAAAAATAAAAGCCAGGGAAATAATGTGCGGATGTGCAAATGTGCGAATGTGCGAATTAAAACTATTGAGTTCTTAACAATTTATCAAAAACCTTTGCATGGCGAATTCGCACATTCGCACATTTGCACATCCGCACATTATTTCCCCGGCCTTTAAGGTCTAAACCAGGCTGTCGCTTCTTAATGCTGATCTATTAATCGATTTCATAATCATTTCATGGTGGTAATGCAAAATAAAAGCCAATTATATATCCCTGATCAAACCAAACAGCTGTGGAATTTTTTTCACTTATTATGAAACGTCATTGAATATTGAAGTTGAGAGAAATGATTATTAAATAGTCACGATAAGTAACTGTTCAATTCATTGATGCTGATAGGTTTTTCCCATATTTTAATGGAAGGAAATTTTGATGTGAGCATTGAACTGTATTGATATGCGCTAATGAGGTTCAATTGGGTATTTGCGTATTTCTCTATAATGTACTCTGTTTTTTCCCATCCCAGTCCATCCGGTAAATTATTGTCCAGGAAAATAATATCCGGATGTATATCGTCCAGGACATGCATTCCTTCTGAGAGTGTATGCGAGATATGTACTTCATAATTTTTTCTTATGAAATAATTCTTCAAAAGCAGGCAAAAGTCTGTTTCATCGTCAATTATCAGGACCTTTTTCTTGGACATATTCTCCGGGTATTAGGTATAAGTTCCAAAGGAATTAAATCGTTTTCCGTGATCATTTATATGCCTCAACTATAAAGCCAGTATTCAAATATACTGATCTGTATTATATATGGTTATGATTTATTTTGATTTTATAAAATTTTTGTAGAAAATCCTCTACAAATCGATTGCTGTTAAGATTTTAATAAACTCAATTGTGCAACAATGATTTTGTTTTTTTACATCAATACCATCTGTGGCAACTTCGGAAATATATTGAACGATTCCCTATAATGTGAGATATTTTATTCCCAGTTATGCGCTGCTTCTTATACATCTGCTATTAATTTCGAGTTAATTATAAACGATAAAAAGTGGCATGGAATTGTTATCATACCAGTGAACAAAATTGTGTCATCTAAAATTTATTTTATGAGAAGTCTCTTATATCTGGTAGCAGTGATACTCGTTATTGGTTGGCTGGTTGGTTTTTTTGTATACAGTGCTGCGGGGCTAATTCATATTCTACTTATTCTGGCGCTTATTTCTCTTATTCTTGGTGTGATACAGAGAGCGTAATATAATGTGCGAATGTGCTAATGTGCAGATGTGCGAATTTGACCTTGATTAAAGGATTAAAAGATTGAACGAGTTTACACAAATTTGCGAGCCCACCATGGTAATCCTTAAATCCTTTAATCAAGGTCAAATTCGCACATCTGCACATTAGCACATTCGCACATTAATTCTGGCATGCTTTTCTCCCCTTATCATAAACAAACAAATCATTATGATCAGTCTTGTAGAAATAATCAGAAAGAATCTTGGATATAATGAACTGCATAAAATTGATCCGAATACGCAGGACATCCGGGACGACATGAAAATACACGGCTCAGATTCCCTTGCACAGGCAGCAGTTCCGGCCATACTATGCGGCTTATTCAATCATTTACAGAATCGTGAAGCTGCATTAATGATATTGGAAGGTGATTCCGTCAACTGGCTTTCAACAATATTCGGAGATAAAAAAAATGAACTGATCGATAGAATTGCGATTTATGGGAAAAGCACTCCAACTGCTGCGAAACAGGAAGCGGAACATATCGCTAATGAAGCTGTTCGGATAGTGCGGCAAAATATTCCTGATCCTGCCAATTTAAATATGGTACAGGCATTTGTAACAGCGAATAAAAATGACACATTATTGTATCTTCCAGCGGTCCTCGGCATTGGAGATTTGCTGAATAATAATAACCTGGACGACCGCACCAATAAAATGGAAGGCCCGGTATCCAGTTTTATGCATAAGCTGGAGAAGCAGTTTAATAAAACCGAATAAAGGCCTCCCCCAACCCCCTCCGGTGGAGGGGCCGAGAACGGCAAATTTCTTTTTAGACAAAATACTAGAGAGTTACAAATCACACCCCCTCCACCGGAGGGGGTTGGGGGAGGCCTTTAATTACTCGATTCAATATCCAGGTAATTATTTTTTTTCGGGAAGGCTTTCTGAATTAACTCCGATCCTTTGTTCTTTATTTTGTCGGCATTTTTTGCGATCAATCCTGCTACGCCAAACTCAACAGCGACGCCGATTATTTTCCTGATTATATTGACTGATTTTCCTACCAGTAGTTTTTTTGACAGCAACCCTGTTCCCAGTCCTATAATGGAACCGATGATATTATTTTTTGCACCGGATGAAAAAGCATTGTGCAATGTATTCCTGATAATATTAGCAGGTGTCAGGTTTTCATAAATATCAGAAAATTGTTGTTCGAGAGCTAATAGTTGTACAGCCTTTTTCTGTTCGAGTGTTTCGATCGCATCACGCAGCTCCTCCGCTGAAGTTATTTTTTTCATATGCTGGTTAGTTAAGGATCTTTTTTACAATCGTATTGTAAACAGGTATTTTGATCCATTGTTTCCTGCATGCATACAATATCAAAATAACCACTGCATAAAATCCGGACATGATAAAAAACCCATAATATAAATTGCCCAATATATGTCCAAGGTATAATGCAATGCCGATACTTGCCATCATGATAAAAAACAGGACGCCCACGGTAATTGCAATAGCGGCCGCTGCAGAAGATAAAACATCCGAAGATTTATCGATAGTCTTTAATTTTACCAGATCAATTCTTGTCTCGAGATATTCATGCGATTGCTCCAACAGAGATTTAAGTGAACTTGTTTGGTTTGCCATACAGATGAATGCTTTTTTAAATTCAATGTTTTGCAGATTCGAATTTTTCTTCCACCCTGTCAACAAACTCACTGAATTTTTCTTTTAGCCCTTCTGCTGCCTTATTTCCTTTTTTATACCATTTCTTTCTGAGTTTAGACCCTTTTTCAGTGAAGAGCAGGCTTAATACGGCGGCTGCTGCAACGCCCGCAAGCAATCCGGCTACAACTTTTTTGTTATCCATAATCTTATTTTTTTTGTGTTTTCAGTTTAATTAATATAAAAAATCAGGCCATTTAATGAACACACAAAGCTATCATGTTTTTTGCTGATGTTTTAGCTACGGGCCGTCGAATTTCATGGATTTAACGATTATGTGTATATATTTCTACGTTTTCATTTTTGATTCGAAGTTTTTTATCCGTTAAAGCACTTTTAAATCTTATTCTAAATGATTCAATTGTTTTTTATACAGGAAACCACGGCATGATCTTTCTATTAAATAAGTAAGATATACCATACTCAAATGACCGATACAATCAGGCTCCCTTTCTATATGAGGATTACCCTAATGATTCTTGGGATATATTTTTTTGTATATAGCCTCTATATTGGCCGGCAAATTATTATACCCATTGTTTATTCTTTTATTATTTCGATCCTGCTGACACCGGTTGTTAATTTCCTGCAAAGAAGAAAAATAAGCCGTGTGTTTGCGATTGCTATTGCTATAGTCGCTGCATTTCTCTTTGTTATAGCACTTGTTTATGTTATTGCATCGCAATTGAGCCTGTTTGACAGAGCATTGCCCATGATGCGGGATAAATTAAATGTGTTTCAATACCAGGTATCACAATGGATCTCTGTTCATTTCAATGTCAGTATTCAGCGAATCGATGCGTGGTTCATGAAAACGAGAAGTGATATTATGGATAATGGGAATGCCATGCTTGGTAAAACAATTGTAACGATCAGTGGGTTCCTGATAGCTGTGTTTATAGTACCGGTATATGTTTTTATGATTCTTTATTATGAGCCCTTGCTATTAAGCTTTACAAAAAAAATGTTTAATAAGGTGCATCATGAAAAATTGGAAGATGTCATGATGCTTACTAAAGGTATCGTGCAAAGTTACCTGATCGGTTTATTGATTGAAGCAATTATCATCACCGTGATGAATGCCACGGCTTTGCTTATTATCGGCATTGATTATGCGATCCTGATCGGTATTATTGGTGCATTGCTGAATATGATTCCATATATAGGCGGTATTGTGGCAGTTGCAATTCCGATGACGATCGCCCTCATTACAAAGGACTCGGTTTATTATTCCTTATTCGTTTTACTTGCTTATACGCTGATACAGTTTATCGACAATCATTATATCACGCCAAAAATAGTTGCATCCAAAGTAAAGATCAATGCGCTTGTTGCGCTTATTGTTGTATTTATCGGTAATGCACTATGGGGTATTCCGGGTATGTTCCTTGCCCTACCGGTAACGGGTATACTAAAGGTGATATTTGAACATATTGAATCGATGAAAGCATGGGCATTTTTATTGGGAGATACGATGCCGGCTTCCGGAAGATATATTTTTAATTTTTCACGAAGAAAAGGGAAGATTGTGGAGAAGGTGTAGGATAGGAGGTATAGGGCGTGGGAAATAAGAAATAAGAAATGAGAAATAAAAAATACGGAATACCATACCCTTCACCCTAAACCCCACACCCCAAACACAGATTTAGAAAAAATGGAAACAATTCATATTAAAAAACGATTTGCTGCTACCGGCGATTTTATTTATTTCATGCTTCGGTTTTTCAGGGAAGTCCTCAAGCCTCCTTATGAATTAAAGGAGTTGCTGATACAGTGTTATAAGACGGGATATAAATCATTTCCTTTGGTTGCTATTACTGCATTTATCATGGGGTTGGTACTCACGCTGCAGTCCAGACCCTCGCTGATAACATTCGGTGCGGAATCTTTATTGCCTGGTATGGTATCCATTTCAGTTGTCAGGGAAATAGGTCCGATAATCACTGCGCTGATTTGCGCCGGTAAAATCGGTTCGAGGCTCGGTGCTGAACTGGGATCAATGAAGGTCACTGAACAGATTGATGCCATGGAAGTATCCGCAATCAATCCCTTCAAATATCTCGTTGTTACCAGGGTATTGGCAACAACATGCATGCTTCCTTTGCTGATCATATTTGCCGACGCCATTTCTTTATTTGCATCATATCTCGCCATGAATATCCATACAGATATTTCCCTGACACATTTTTTTTCATCGGCACTTTCAAAACTCAATTTCATAGATATTGTTCCTGCATTTATAAAATCTTTTTTATTTGGTTTTGCAATCGGAATCATTGGTTGTTATGAAGGCTTTACTGCATCAAATGGAACAGCTAGTGTTGGTACCGCTGCCAATACTGCCGTTATAAATTCTTCACTTTCCATTTTTGTATTGGATATGATCACCGTTCAAATAACAGATTTACTATAAAATATTTAAAAATATGATGGAGATAATAGAAGAAGAACCAATTGTTGCAATCAGGAATCTGAGTAAATCATTTGTCAGCTATGATATTTTGAAAGGAGTCGATCTCGTTGTTCACAAAGCGGAGAATGTGGTAGTACTTGGGAAATCCGGATCCGGAAAATCTACTTTAATCAAATGCCTGATCGGTCTCGTTGAACCAGACGAGGGAGAAATAATTGTTTTTGGAAAAGACATTTCAAAATTGACATATAAGGAATTGAATGAAATCAGGGTTAAAATGGGTTTTGTTTTCCAGAATGCAGCATTATATGATTCCATGACGGTGAGAGAAAACCTGGCTTTCCCATTAAGACATCATAAAAAAAATTATTCGCCGGAAAAAATAGAAGAACGGATCATGGGAACACTCGATAATGTAGGATTAAAAGAAGCAGTAGATAAGATGCCTGCAGAACTTTCCGGTGGCATGAGCAAACGCGTCGGATTGGCGAGAACCCTGATTCTTAAGCCCGATATCATGTTATATGATGAACCGACAGCCGGGCTCGATACAGTCACTGCCAAAGAAATAAGCCAATTGATTCTCGATGTACAAAGAAAAAATAAAACATCTTCCATCATCATAACTCATGACATGACCTGCGCAAAAACAACGGCAGACAGAATCCTGATGCTGAAGGAAGGTGTGATTATTGCCGAAGGTACTTATGAAGAACTTGAAAGATCCGAAGATGAATGGATAAGATCTTTTTTTATATAAAAAATTATTTATGCAAAAGGAATCTAACATGAAATGGAAGCTGGGCATGTTTGTAACAATTGGAGTTGTATTGCTGGTTGCCACTTTATTTTTTTTAGGGAAACAAAAAAATTTATTTGGTTCTGTTTTTCATATCAGGGCGCTCTTTGTTAATGTGGGCGGATTGAAAATGGGCAATAATGTCCGTTTCGGCGGTATCAATGTCGGAACAGTAGATGGCATTTACCTCGTTAACGACACTTCTGTGATGGTGGAAATGGTGATTCAGCAGGATGTGAAAAAATTCATCAAGAAAGATGCAACAGCGGGCATCGGGTCGGAAGGATTGATGGGTGACAAGGTTGTCGTGATCACTCCGGGCAGCAATAACCAGCAACCTGTTACGGGAAATGAAACGCTTGCTTCCCGTGCCCCCGTTGAAACGGATCAGATATTGTCCAGCCTGAAAACTTCTGCAGATAATGCCGCAATAATAACGAACCAGCTCGCAGAATTTTCTCATAAAATAAACAATGGGCGCGGCACATTATCCAGGTTGATCGGTGATTCAGCTTTTTCAAATAACCTGAATAAAACTGTTGTCAACCTGAAAAAGGGTTCGGAGGGACTAAAAGAAAATATGGAGGCAGCAAAACATAATTTTTTACTGAAAGGATACTTCAAAAAGAAAAAACGCGACGAGGAAAAAAAGAAAAAAGATGCTGAAGAATTGCAAAAATAATGTGCGAATGTGCGGATGTGCAAATGTGCGAATTCTGTTATGCGGACTGCTTTAATGAATTCGCACATTTGCACATCCGCACATTCGCACATTCGCACATTCCACACATTGTGTACTAAATTCCCCACGTCATCTAAGTGGAACCGCTGATACACAGCAGGCAATAGTAAATCTTTTTTGGTGTTGAATTTGTTTTACTCATCACATCAAACCCAGTAATCATGCTAAATCAGCTTCAGTCGCAAAAGCTTCAGCATAAAATTCTTCCTCATCATATCGCGCTTTTAAACCTGCTCCATTTGGATTCAATGTCATTGGAGCAAAGGATCGAAGATGAGATCAGTGATAATCCTGCATTGGAAGAATCTGATTCAATGGATGAATTGAATGGGGATAAATTTTCCAAGGATACTGTGCAGGATTTTCAGAATTGGGACGAATATGGATATGATGATATTCCCGATTATAAAATGGAATATGAAAATTATTTACCAGCCGATAAGATGCCGGACAGGCAATTGGCTGAAGTAGTTGATTTCAGGATGGACCTGAAAAAACAATTCCGTTTTAATGAAACCAGCCAGGATAAATATCGATTGGCTGATTTTCTTATTGATTCGCTGAATGAAGATGGCTTTCTCCTGCAGGACCTGGAATCAGTTGCGGAAGAGATATCTTTTACGAATAATACATGGGTGAAAGCAGAGGAACTTGAAAGGATTTTATTTTCCATCCAGGAATTGGATCCTGTAGGCGTAGGATCGAGAGATATCAAAGAATATTTTTTGATACAATTGAAGCGGATGAAAATGTCGCGGGAAGTGGAATTGGCAAATGAATTGTTGAAGAATCATTATTCAGATCTGCATACGTGCAATATCGACAAGATCAGGCGGGATATGAAATTGAAAGAAGATGAGTTCAGGGATACGCTTCAATTATTATCTACTTTAAAAACAAGGCCTGTTATCGGTTCATCTGCCACCTTACAACCGAACAATACGGTGTTCCCTGAATTTATCATTACCGTGGAAGCAGATGAATTACATGTTGCTTTGGCCCGTCAGCGTTCCTCCTCGCTGCATGTAAGTCAGTCATGGGTTGAAACCGTTCAGCAACTCGATAACGATAAAACAACAGACAAGAATGCAAAGCAATATATGCGCAGCAAACTTGCATCGGCGCAATGGTTCATCAATGCCATCAAAGAAAGAGAAACGAATATGCTGAAAGTAATGAAAGCAATCGTTCATTTCCAATACGATTATTTCAAATATGGCGATACGATGCAACTCAAACCGATGGTATTGAAAAATATTGCGGAGATGGTTGACCTGGATATATCCACGGTTTCCCGTATCACCTGCAATAAATATGCAGACACGCCATTTGGAGTTATCCTGCTAAAGGATTTGTTTACCGAAGGACTTACAAACAAAGAGGGCAATATAATCAGCAATAAGGTTATCCAGGCGATCGTGGAAGATGTGGTAAAAAAAGAAGATAAAAAAAATCCTTACACGGATCAGCAACTGGCAGATATTTTATCCGGCAAAGGATATAATGTTGCCAGGCGGACCATTGCTAAATACCGCGACCAGCTGAATATTCCTGTTGCGCAAATGAGAGCAATATTTTTTAATCATCAATAATTTTAAATACTAATTGCATGAACATGAAAAAAATACTCGTAATAGATGACGATAGAGATATTTGTTTATTGCTTAACCGGTTTTTATCGAGAAGGGGATATGAGGTAACGGAAATGTATACTGGCAAAAAAGCTTTGGCTTATCTTGAATCTGCGCAACCCGACCTGATCATGTGTGATTACAGGTTAGAGGATATGGATGCCTCAGCCTTATTACCAGGCATAAAAGCCAGGTACCCGCAAATGCCTGTAATTATTATAACAGGATACAGTGATATGCGCACTGCCGTCAGGGTTATGAAGATGGGTGCGTATGATTATATCACAAAGCCTTTGTTACCTGATGAAATTATTTTTACAATTCAACAGGCTATCGAGCACAATGAAACGGGTGTATCAAAAGCCGGCGAAAGAAAGCAACCGGGTCCCGATGAAAAAGAAAAAAATGCAGGCATCACTTATTCGGGCGAATATATTTTTGGAAATACCGAATCATTCACAAAAATTCTCAAGCAGGTCGCATTGGTAGCGCCGACAAATTACAGTGTTATTATTTACGGCGAAACGGGAAGCGGAAAAGAATCAGTGGCGCAGGAAATTCATAAACACAGCAAGCGGAGCGACAAACCTTTTATAGCTATTGATTGCGGATCCCTGTCAAAGGAACTGGCGGCAAGCGAATTATTCGGTCATGAAAAAGGATCTTTTACCGGCGCGATGAATCAAAAAATTGGTTGTCTTGAATTGGCCAATGGGGGAACTATCTTCCTCGATGAAGTTTCGAATCTTTCATACGATATCCAGGTTTCCTTATTACGTGTGGTACAGGAAAGAAAAATGCGCAGGGTGGGGGGAACCAAAGATATTGAACTGGATGTAAGGATATTGATAGCCAGTAATGAATTATTATGGAATGCTACGCGTACAGGAAAATTCAGGGAGGATCTTTATCATCGATTCAATGAGTTTTCCATTGATATTCCACCATTGCGTGAAAGAAAAGAAGATATCATGTTATTCGCCAATCATTTTTTATATGTAACCAACCAGGAGCTGAATAAAAAGGTAAAAGGATTTTCCCCGGAAGTGGAAGAAATATTCAGGAATTATATATGGTATGGAAATCTCCGTGAATTGAAAAATGTCATCAAAAGAGCAACCCTGTTAACAGAATCTGAATTTGTGGAAGCCCGCACATTGCCATTTGAAATTTCAAATTTCAATAAATTGCAATTTTCGGAAGTGGGGCAGCCTGCTCCTTTGCCCGTATCCAATATGTTCAGTGAAATAAAACCCGTTTCCCCAAAGTATTCGGTGAATGAAACCTCACTGAAAGAGGCAAGTATCGATGCAGAATATGAAATGATATTGCAGGCTTTGAAAGAATCAAACTACAATAAAAGCAAGGCAGCACAACTATTGAAAATAGACAGAAAGACGCTTTATAATAAAATGACCTTATATGAAGAATTAAAAAATCATTAAGGCCAACTGTTAAGCAATAACCATGATTGCCTAAGAAAAATAATGAAATGAATCCCGAAACGCCCATACGTATTTTAATCGTGGATGATGATGAAGAAGATTTCTTCATTACCAGCGAGTACATTAAAAATATCAAAGGCCGGCAATTTGTTATTGACTGGTGTTATAAATATAAGGATGCACTGGAAAGCATTTGCGAGGGCAAATATGATATTTTCTTTATCGATTATTACCTGGGTCAGAAAACGGGTCTCGAGCTGATGAAAGAAGCGTTGCAGAATCATTGCGAACAACCCCTCATTCTGCTTACAGGTATGGGGAATCACCAGATAGATATGGAAGCGATGGAAGCAGGTGCTTTCGACTATCTTGTAAAACTGGAATTGAATACTGAAAAACTGGAAAGATGCATTCGTTATTCAATGGAAAGGGCCGCTTCAATCAAAACACTAAGAACGAATGAACGAAAATTCCGCAGCATTTTTGAACAATCGAGAGATGCCGTTTTTTTAACAGATGAAAAATTCGTTTTCATAGATGCCAATCATATTACGGCCAAACTGTTTGGATATGAGAGGGTAGAGCTGCTCAGGATGAATTTATTTGATTTTATTATAAACAAGCAGGATGTTTCAGTATTGCGCCAACAACTCCTGCAACAGGGAATTGTTGAGGACCGGGAAATGGAATTTCTTTCCCCGAATGGCGGCAGGATATATGGATTGATCTCTGTTTCGAGAGAAAGGGACGAAAATGACCAGGTTTATATTCAGGGCATCATACATGACATCACCAATTTAAAAAATGCAGAGAAAGCAACGTTGCAGGTTGAAAAATTAGGCACTGCAAACCGTCTCGTGCGTGCGCTTGCACATGAAGTCAGAAATCCTTTGAACAATATCAATTTATCCATCGAGCAATTGATGCAGGAAGCGAGTACGGATACAGCACTCCTTTACCTGGATATTATCAGGCGCAACAGCAAACGTATCAATGATCTTATTTCTCAATTACTGGATTCTTCCTCTTCAAAAATGGAATACATACTGGAGAAAAAACCATTGCAGGAAATCATCGATGATTCCATTTCCACGATCATGGACAGAATCATTTTAAAAAAAATCAATTGGAGAGTCGTTTACCCTGATCAGCCCGCGTATATTATGGCCGACGCGCCTAAATTAAAAATTGCATTTACAAATATCATCATCAATGCCATTGAAGCCATGAAAGAAGAATGTGGGCAGTTGGATATATCCATTTCCAGCCTGAATGGGCATCATTTGGTTTCAATAAAAGATAATGGCAGTGGTATTAGCAAAGAAAATCTTCCTCATCTTTTTGAACCTTATTTTACTTTTAAGAGAAATGGTTTGGGATTGGGGCTGGCAACAACTTTAAATATTATTCAGTATCATAAGGGAAGTATTGACGTGCAGACCAATAATGACAGCGGTTCTAATTTTACATTGAAATTCGAAGGAGCTTAAGCAGGTATTGCTCTAAGGAGTAAGTATTTTCAACAGCAGTTTTTCTATTTTTGTATGACCGATAATATCATCAGGTTCTTCAATACTATCTAATTCTTTTAAATATTTTGCGAGATTATCTTCTTCGTATAAACGGATCAGTCCCGGGTGCACATAATATTTTTTGCAAACCGTTCTTGTGTTTCCCAGTTTTTTGCTAACAAGGTCCAGCACGGAAATTATATTTTTTTTCTTGTCACTCGCCGTTTCTGCATCCTCAAGAAAACGGAAAGCTTCGAGTGCGTGGATCGATCCTGCCCAGGTACGAAAATCTTTTGCACTGAAATCCGTTCCGGCAGCAGCTTTGATATAATCATTCACCATGCCGGATTCGACGATTTTGCGATCCCCGTTTTCGTCGTAGTACTGGAACAATTCTTTGCCGGGAATATCGCGGCATTGTTCCACCGTTTTTGCCAATCTTTTATTGCGTAAAGTAATATTATGCTGTACACCTTTTTTGCCCTTGAAAGAAAATTGCATTTTGTCGCCCTTGATGGAAACATGTTTGCCTTTTAAAGTAGTCAATCCATATGAACCATACAGTTTTTCATAACTGCTGTTTCCGATGCGGATATACGTTCTTTCCATCAGGCTGATTACGGTCGCGAGTACTTTATCCTGCGTCAATTCCTTTTGTTCAAGATCCTGTTCCAGTTTTAAACGAATCTGCGGCAATGCTTTTCCAAATTCATATAACCTGTGAAATTTAGTTTCACTTCGGATCACATTCCATAATGCATGATACCGGTATTGTTTTCTTTGGCGCATATCCAGTCCCGTTGCCTGTATATGACCGTTTTCAAAAGGGCATATCCATACACTTGTCCACGCCGGAGGTATTGCCAGTTTTTTGATACGATGGATTTCATTTTTATCCCGTAAAGGTTTTTCATTAAAAACATAAGAAAACCCGCTTCCCTTTTTCCGCCTGTTGATACCAGGCATTTCGTCCCGAACATAGACAAGGCTCACTACAGCTGCGGCACGCTCATAGCTTCTATCGGCTTTCATAAAATCCCGATGCGTGAGTGAAAGAAGGGCTTCTTCGGACATTTTTAAATTATTTTATCGAAATATGGTGCCATGTATCAACCTGCCGGGGAATATCAATGTGGATGATTCTCTACATTTTACGCAGCAATTTCAGCTGATTTTCCCCAATAAGCATCTCGGTATATGATTTGACATAGTATTAAACGGGACTTATACTCATTTATTATGGTCTAATTTAATACGCAGGGTTATGAACATGGAAGATTTTAATTTTTTAGATGCTGTAGCCAAAACGGAAGTTATTTCTCTGGAAGGAGTTTTTCTCGCTGAAAGGAGTGAAGGATGCTTTAGAATTTCCTTGTACCAGGTCGATACCTTTTATGTTGAAATTTATTATCATACGACCAGGTATTTTTATGTTTGTATCCGAAGTTTTGAAGACCAGGGAGAATTATCACCTTACCTGGAAAGCGTAGATATTTCTGAGATTTACAGAGTCCTGTATTAGAATCACGATTTTCCTGATTGAAAAAGATTATTAGGAAAAATGGAACAAGCAAATCTTTCCCCCATTTTTATATCAACATTGAACCATGATTCAGAACCACGATTCGCATGATTAAATAAGATTATGAAGAAATAATTTTTTTCTCCTCATAATCTTATTTAATCATGCGAATCGTGGTTCTGAATTATGGTTCTGTTCAGAGAAATATACTAATTTTGTAGACTAAAGAAAATATATGCGGATTTTTTTTCGTCTGATTACTATTTTATTTTCTGCAATGATTATTAGCTGTCACGAAAACAGCAAACAGGAGAATGCTAAGGATGCATTCCGGGCAAAAATTGATGGGGCAGTTTCCTGTACTTCTATCGGGCTTGTTCCTGCCGACAGTGTTTTATATATGCACGGTGGTGGAACTGAATATAAATCTTCAATCATCAATGATCTGAAATCTGCAATTCATATTGATGGCATGGTATGGATACCGGGTGGTGAATTCAGTATGGGTGGTGTAAACCCTCAAGGCATGCAGGACGGCGGCCGGGAAACCATGAATGATGCAAGACCGGTACACCGTGTATATGTGAATGGTTATTTTATGGATGAACACGAAGTTACAAATGCAGAATACGCGGCTTTTGTAAAATCAACCGGATATATTACTGTAGCCGAACATAAGCCTACGAAGAAAGAATTCCCTGATGCTCCCGAAGAAAATCTGGTCGCTGGATCTGTGGTTTTTACACCTGTTGCAACAACTGATCTAAGTGATCATTATAAATGGTGGACTTATGTGCACGGTGCGGATTGGAAACATCCATTCGGCCCCGGCAGCGATTTGAAAGGAAAAGAAAATTATCCTGTTGTGCATATTGCATGGGATGACGCTGTCGCCTATGCGAAATGGGCAGGCAAGAGATTGCCCACTGAAGCGGAATGGGAATTTGCTGCAAGAGCTGGAAAGGCCGGTGATCTATATACATGGGGCAACCAGTTCAGGCCTGATGGAAAATGGATGGCAAATATATTTGAGGGAACATTTCCTGCAAATGATGAAGGGCGTGATGGATACGCCGGCATAGCTCCTGTTAAAAAATTTCCGCCCAATGCTTATGGGTTATATGATATGGCAGGCAATGTGTGGGAATGGTGTTATGATTGGTATCGCCCGGATTATTATGAAAAACTTTCCAAGGAAAGAGTGGCAAAAAATCCCCTGGGGCCCGAAACAGCTTTTGATCCTTTAGAACCTGGTGAAAAGAAAAAAATACAAAGGGGAGGATCTTTTTTATGTACCGATCAGTATTGCACGCGTTATATGGTAGGTACGCGTGGCAAAGGAGAAATCAAGTCTGCCTCCAACCATGTCGGTTTCCGCTGCGTAAAAGATATTGAGAAAAAAGATATTGCAAGAAATTGAACTTCTGATTTATTCTGAGTTGATTTAAATCCTGGCTCCCTCTGATTAAATGATTTACTATGTAGGGCCTAATGATTAGAAATTTTTTTTCGCGCAGAGATTCTGTGTTAATTACCAAGTTATATTTAATTAAGTTTTTATAATTTTATGCTTTAGGCGGCTATATATGCCAGCCTGTTTAGAGGAGCAGCCTTTATGAC
>Ga0137407_10000835_pt1 | contig 20245 bp, 28 predicted proteins | sample CZOMad2_2_16fung_FD_108410 | JGI IMG/M metagenome (GOLD analysis project Ga0137407, IMG submission 108410) | Vadose zone soil fungal communities from Angelo Coast Range Reserve, California, USA - CZOMad2_2_16fungal (Illumina Assembly) | ecosystem: Environmental > Terrestrial > Soil > Vadose... | reverse complement strand
TGCGCCGTCCAAGCCCTGCTTCGACGGGGAATTTGATTGTGGCTATCGGTGTGTGTCTTCCGGCTCGGGAGCGAGTTTGGGCGCGGTGCGAAGAAACTTCATGAGTCCTTCGCCGGTGGCCTTGCCTGCCCGCTTCCTGAAAAAGTCGGCCGCGGTTTCCACCACTCCAACTTTTTCGGCGACCGCTGCCGCGATCCATTGGTTCAACGACACGCCATCTTCTTTCGCGAGCCGCTGGGCAGCCTTCTTGATGGAGAGTGGAAGCTTCAATGGATAGGTAGCTTTGCTCATGGTTTCACCTTCTTTAACAGGTCGCCCGGACGCAGCACAGAAATCCTAAACCGCTCCGCAGGCCCGGCAAAGTCTGCGACGTTGTAAGTCACCAACGCATCCGCCCGGCCATTGATTGCGGCCTCGAGCACCATCTCATCATTCGGGTCCCGGGACTGCGGCCGCCACTGAAAATGAACTTCAACCGGCTCGATCAACGCGGCTAACTCCGCCAGAAATTCTTCGATCGCCTCGGGCGTCAGGCCATGTGCTAACCGATGCTCGGAACGCTTCAGCACATCCTCATACTCCAAAAAAAGAGGCGGAGTCGCCAAAGCTACCAGCCGCCGCGTGGCGACCAACCGCAAAACAGCGTTTCCCGCACCCAGTTGGGTGCGAACTCCGGCGACCACCACCGAGGTGTCGAGAACGATCCTTCTCATGTAACATCACATAGGATGTCACATCGTATGGGATATTTCAAGTTCAAATGGTAGGTGTACTCCGCCAATGCTACCTGGCGGACCTACGACAGCAATACTGATAAGGGCGAGGTCGGTGGTTCAAGTCCACCCAGGCCCACCATTCTTTTCAGGGCTATTCTCACTTTTCACCTTTTCGGGGATTCCTCTCAAAAAGCCGTTTTGTCAACCGTTTGTCAACTTCACGCTTAGCGTCCGATGACACGCGCGGGCCGACCAGGTTGTCACCCGACTCACTTTTGCAGAGGAACGCTTGTGCGGCACGGAGGCTCGGAAACTTGCCATAGCTCTTGACAGATAAAGTCTATATATGTAGACTAATTCGGTGAAGTCTCCTCGAATATCCCCGCAAACTCTCCGCGTTCTAGAACGCTTCATCGAACACCCTACCGCCTGGCGCTACGGCTACGAGCTGAGTCGCGAAACGGGACTTAAGTCCGGTACGCTCTACCCGATTCTCATGCGCCTCGCCAAATTCTCTTTGCTCGAAACCAAGTGGGTAACCACTGAGGATGGCGTTCCTCCGCGTCATACCTACCGCCTCACACCGAAAGGCGGTGAGCTGGTTCGTAGCCTGCCCGGAACAGCTTCCGCGCCCGCAAAAGTCCGTCGCCCCGCCTTCAGCGGAGGCCGCGCATGATTCCAGTTGCGTATCCTCGTCGTATCGCCACTCTGCTCCTGCGTTTCGCCGTTTGGATCGCGCCGCACGACACTCTCGATTGGGGCCGTGGCATGCTCAGCGAACTAAATCACGTGCAAGGGAACTGGGCGGCCCTCATCTGGGCCGTTGGCGGCGCGGGCGTTCTCGCGAAGCACGCCTTGCTTTCCGTGATCCTTCCATGCAGTCATCGCCGCACACTTTCTTCCGCTAGCGAACTTTTCTCCCAGGAGGGTCCCATGCGCAAAACCACCTTAGCCGCCATCGGTGCCTGCATCGTAGCATCTCTCCTTTTTTTCCTCGCCCCAATCTTTCGCCAGGCCTTCCATGTTTCTCTCGCACAGTGGCATAACGTTATCCACGTCAAGTCGGTTTTTGACACGCAAGGGCCAGATCCAGATCCCGAACTGAAAGCCCTCGCCCGGAAGGCCGAAAAAAATCACGATGCCGAGGGGCTGGCCTTTGTCGCGACGCGCACAACGAATCAGTCCGAAAGCGCGCGGCTCGCCGAGAAAGCTGTTCATTTCGATCCGAAATTGACCTGGATTTATGCAGTCATTGCCGTGCAGCGCTCATCCCCTTCCGAGATCGACCGCTGGGTCCCTGAGCTTGAGCATTGGGATTCTCAGAACGCACTTCCGCATTTCATCGTGGCCGAGAAAATTGACATCGATCAAGTGGTTCGCGAGAAGATTCCACATCGCGTGGAGGAGCAACCCGTCGCTTGGCAAAACGCTATGGCGGCGGCCTTTCAATCCCCGAAGCTCGACAACTATCTCGCCAGACTCATTGAGCTCGATCGGAGAGTTTTGCTTCGCTACCAAGTTGATGATCCGTTTCAAACATTACGCGATGATCGCTGGTACGGTCTTCCAAGCTATGCGGCTGCTGACTCTGGCTCTTACGCCCACTCGCTTCTGGAATCTGGCCGGACACTTGAGGCACGTGGTGACCGCAAAGGCGCTTTCGAAAAGTATTTGACTGTGGCTCGCTTCGGCCAAATGCTGGGCCCGGCTGGGGGATTGTTCTTACGACCAGAGCTGCAAGAGGTTTACAGGCGGCTAGGCGCGATCTCTCAAGAGGAAGGCAACAATGTAGAAGCTGCGTTTTACGCCTCCCTTGCGAACCAGACCGATAGAGCACAGCACGAAGAGCTCATTTCGTTAAGAAAAAGGGTTAACGGTAGCGACGTTTCCCATTGGAACGCCTTTTTGGTTAAAGCTTCCGGACTCGTAATCCTTTTCTCCGGCGGACTTTTGCTGACCTGCGCGCTCGCCGTCATCGTGCGTGGTAAATCCTTCCAGCTAAGTGCGCTTCATCCCAGCCGTTTGACTCTCGTGGTCGGCCTCTGCGGAGCAATAGGCGCTCTGCTCTCCAGCGCCGTTCTTTACGTAAGCTACCGGCCGTACGCGGAAATTCTCCAGCGGTTCATCCGTAACGGAGACCAAATGAACCTACCCGAACTCTCCAGTTTTCTTGACACCACGCGACTACCTGTTGGCGCGCAGGGTTTTCTCGATGTGTGGCAGTTCGTATTCTATTTTTGGTTCGGCGTCGTTCTCCTATGCATCCTCGCGCTCCTGGTCTCCGTCTTACGTCGCTTCCAGCACCGTCCGCGGGCCAACGCCACGACATAGCACCGGTTCTGTGATGTGCGCTGAATGGGTTGTCGGCTTTCTAGCGCCTGCTTAACGTTTGTGTTTTATCAGAGGCGCGCATTTGGGGGCTGGCCCGACGTCGCCTCACAGATGTAGAGATTGCTCCCGGAGACAGATTAGAGTAAGATTGTCTTACCATGGAAACCAAGGTTTCAACAAAAGGTCAAGTCGTCCTTCCCGGTCCGATTCGTCGCAAACTTGGCCTCCGGACGGGAGACCCACTCGACGCAAAGGTGGAAGGTGGGCGCATCGTGTTGACGCCACGAAGCACGCGCGCACGAAAAGTAAGTATTGTCGTTGACCCCATTACCGGCCTTCCGGTTCTGAGTGCGGGTCCAGACGCTCAACTCTTGAGCAGCAAACAGGTCTACGAGATTCTGTCCGACTTCCCATGAAGTATCTCCTTGACGTGAACGGTCTCGTTGCGTTGGGTTTCCTCCAGCACGAATTCCACGAGCGCGTCGCTGGCTGGGTGCATACTCTGGCCTCAAGGGGAGTCCCGGAACTGGCAACCTGTTCGATTACGGAACTTGGCTTCGTCCGGGTCCTCGCACAGGCACCGCAGTATGGATTCACCATCGCCCACGCACGCACTCTTTTATTCCGCCTCAAAGAAGGAAATACCCTGAAGTTTACTTTCATCCCCGACGATCATGATGTCTCGCACATTCCAGCCTGGGTCAAGACTGCAAAGCAAACTACTGACGGCCATCTCGCACAACTCGCCAAGGCGAAGAGCGCAATTCTTGCCACGTTGAATGAAAGGATACCCGGGGCATTCTTAATCCCTACCCAGCGGTGAAGTAACCGCCTTAAGTGTGGTGTCTGAGATTGGCAGCAAGACGGGCTGAGCGGTGCACAATCGTACAAAGCGCCCTACGATTCTATCCACCGTTCTTCCCGCGGATTTTTGAGTCATTACCCAATCCTCGGTCACCTCAGCCCCTGATAAGGGCGAGGTTGGTGGTTCAAGTCCACCCAGGCCCCTCATCAGTGAGTTACCGGGTGTTGCACCAAAAACCTCAACCCACAATTCAACCCACATCTCACTGCACCAGATAACTGCCCACGCCTAGCGCTGTAAGGTATTCTCCCTGCGCCGCCAGTGTCGCGAGTGGGGCGATTTGAAAGCAAATTGCGATCCGCAATGCAGTTGCTTGCCATAACAACCAGGATTTGTCCCACCCGCAAGACTATTGTGAGGCGGCTGGCAACCAGCGGCGCACCGAATGGCAATATGAGTCGTAAGGCTCGCCAAACGTGGCGCGGAGATACGGCTCTTCATACAAGATCACGAAGAGATGAGCCAATAGAGACCACGGCAGAGTGAAGAGCAAAATTGCAGCCGACTGCTCGAACAGGCCGAAGCCCAATAGCACGATGAAACCGCCGATATACATGGGATTACGTACGTACTTGTACGGACCGGCGGCCACGAACTTGCGCGGGGGATCGAATGGCGCCGGAGTGCCTTGCCCGCAGATGACGAAGGTCGCCGCGCAGGCGAACGCTAGAATTCCACCGGCGGTTATTAGAACGATGCCCAGGACGCGCGTCCAGCCAGGCAACGCGAAGCCCAGAGTGGTGTCGTAGCGATGGTGCAGGCTTAGCGCGACCCAGCCCCACAGAAGAATGAATCCGGTGCCAAAGATTGTGGCGCGAAGCGCGATGAATGACGTTTTCACGGCTTAGCCTCTTAATCCGTATTACTTACGAGAGTGGCCGTACGTTACATTTTCCTGAAAGCGAGCTCTCCGACTCTAACGCCTCCCGTTGTCCCGTAACGGCCTTATCAAGGCTTATCTCGTCCCGCGCAGAGTTCGCCCAAAGTTCTACGTGCGAGAATATTTATTGCTTCCACCATAGGTACGAGATGTACGCTAAGCTGACTGCGGCCGCAATCGTGAGAATAACAAGGCAGCCGCCGAAAAGAGCGTGCCAATACGTTCCAATCGCAATTCCTAAAGTTAACATTCCCAATTTAAAAAGGCCGGTCTGCCACCATTTCAACGTGAAGGTCTTGAAGATATTCATGCGACGCGCCTTTCTTCGGACAAAAAACCTTAACGAATCCTATTCAATCCCATTGCCGACACGCTGACCAAGGACGTGCATGTTGAACGAGAGAAGACCATGAGGAGGAACTTGGTCGGAGTAGAGTGGACTTCCACCAAAACGCTCCCAACGGTTTCGCCCGAATCATTTTCCCATCCGAGTACACGGCTCCATAGACAGTTTCAGCGCGGACCCTTCGGGACAGGTGTTCCAAACAGCACAGTTCCGCGAAGTCTCCCACAGTATCCTTTGCGAATGAGAATGGGGGACATGACTTCCAAAGCTTCTGCTCGCCGCCGCCTGCCCGACATGCGGTGTCACTGCCGGTAGGGGGTGTCTATTACATTCAGGTCGGCTACGCAACGATCCTCACCTTGACCGAAAGCTCTGTGCAATAGAGGCTCTTGAAGCGAAAAGAATGCCCGCCCCCCGGAGGCCGATCAATCTCTGACCGAAACATTTCGAAATGGGCAGAGGTTATTGAACGAGAAAGGAATGAGTATGACTGTAAAAATGACGAGCAGCGAAGTGGACGGCGTGTCCGTGGTGACAATGGACGGTCGCATTGTTCTAGGCGATGAGAGCAATTCTTTTCGTGAGAAACTGAAAAGCATGCTTGCCGAAGGAAAGAAGAAAATTGTCCTGAACATGGTCAAGATCAAATACATTGACAGCTCGGGCCTAGGCACATTGGTCGCGGCGCATGTCAGCGCCAAAACTCAGGGCGCATCCGTGCGCCTCTGCAACCTGGGCGAAAAATTCCACGAAGTTATGCAAATCACCAAATTACTGACCGTCTTCGATGTTTATGACACGGAAGCAGCCGCAGTCAGCAGCTTCCAAGCGGTATTAGCGGCAAGCAATTAGCTGCGAACATTGTCAAAGCCTTCCCATAAACCTAAACGGAGGATTTGCTATCCCCTTGCAAAAACCTGAAATCGATAAAAGGAAGGTTCGAGATCAACTGAAGCATGAACGGAATTTGTTGCTAAAGACATATTTCAACAATCCGATGCAGACACGCCTCGCAATTGAGATCAAATCAATTGACGACCAAGTTGCAGAACTTACCGAGCATCTGGACCAAAAAAGGAAGTCAGTGCGTTAGCGATGGCTACTCTTCACACTCACCCGTCTGATCCTCGCGGAGAAAGCGCGTCTGAAACTCCCCGAAAGCGCGAGAGGAAAGATCGGAATTGGCCGCAGTCTTTAGTGGTTGGTCATTGGTTCGATCGAGCTAACCCCAACATGTCCAGAACAGGACAGCGCCGGATTATCTCGGAGATGTAGACTGCCGCCTTCGATGCTTCTGAGATAACAACCCAAGGCGGTCTCACTCACCGAACGGGGCCGCCTCTCCTCAAGTTTGATAGACTGTCTTCCCCTTCCTCTTTCAATTCATCTTAGAAAAATGTATACAGCGCTCTTGCCGAATCACCGTTACGGGTCTGGACGGTATGACTTACAGTGTCGTTGTGACCGCTGAATCCGTTTACGAAGCAATCGCGCTTGGAATGAGGGAGATCAAGAACTCGCCGTGGGTTGGGTGTGCAACTTTGTTTTACGACGACAATCGTCGTAGCCAGCCTGTGAATCGCGCTCAGTCTTCTTGTTGCATCGCGACTAGCTTCACGCCCATGCCTCTCTTCGGCTCGCTCCGTTGCACAACAGCGCGAGCCCTTACTTCACCCGCAGGCACGTTGAGCAGTAATTGGATGACAGTGCCAGTTGGCGGAGGTTCCGTTGTGCGGATATATAACCCAAACAATGAAAGATTGGCCAAACGTGAAACTTGTCGGCTGCTGGCGCTCTGCCAAGCCAGAATCGTTCCTTTGGGAGAGGGAACACGAGGATAGCGACGCAGACCGTTCGTAGTCGCCACGGAGGCACCGAAAGGCAGGTTACTCTCGTTCACTTCGCAATTAAAGGGATTCCGGCTTCATCGTTTTTGTTAAAACCTTTGACGGTAGGTACGCACTTGAATCCCGCAGCCAGCGAACAATAGAACCGGTGCGCACCATGAACCAGCTTGTATCGATACGGGTAACCAGCTTGACTCTCGACGATTTCCACGGGCGGAATAGCGTTGTCAAACCGGAAGCCGCGCAAAATTCGCACGATTCGTTCGCGGGCTGAACAGCCCTCTTCTTCGCTGTCGTTAAAGATACCTACGCCTGGATTGCGACTGACCGGGCCCACATCTTTGATAAGGACTTCGCGGGCATTCTGAAACAATCTTTGATTCACTCGATAAGCCGTAAATGTGGGCACAAAACCTTGCATTCCGGCCTCATGCCACCACTCGTCTGGCAGTTCGACCTGCAATCGGTGGTGCGTGAATTTCATCTGCAAAAGTATGCCCGAAATTCCTCGATGTCGGTTCAAGATACGACTACTGACGTTCGCCTCGCAGCGACCGCGCACTAACAGCTAGTCTCCGCGTCCCAAGCAACTTCCGCAACTTTTCTTTCCTTGCTTCCTTTCCGTCAGACCCCTTGCATCCCCATCCACTCCTAGCCGCCTATTTCTAACGGGGTCCGGTGCTCCCGGACCCTACGCGGTCATCTTGTGCTGTCATTGGAGACAAAAAGGCGTAGACTGAGCGCAGTCTTTTCTAGCAACTTTCCCGGCAATCATTTTTGACGGTTTCCTTGCGAAATCAGACCGCTTTTCGCGGACAAGGAGCCGTCATGCCAAACATCTACTACTGCAATGGTTTGGCCCACAACGACTTGGGTATATTGCGCGCGGTATTGTCCTGGGAAGAATGCCGAAACCTCTTGAAACTGTTTTCGGTTCAGTATGCGGGGTTGCAATTCCCAACGATGACCCAGCAGGACCAAGGCTTTGCCATACTAAACATGCTCAAGGGAGAACCGGACGATACATATACATGGCGAGTTGGCTTTTACAGCTTTGCTGCAGACCTTCTGCAAATCGAAGAATGGGTACAAACCTGCGTTGCGTCTCGAAACCCTCTACCCGGTCGAAAACTAGCGGACTGACTCCATTTCAACTCCAAATCCACTTGATTTCCGATTAGCGTTTACCAGGCATAAACGGACTAACACCAGCAAATTCAGGCTCGTGCAGCGATTAGAGAGAACGGCTCACTTGCTGCAGCGGTCTGCGGGTTCGGGTGGAATGTTTGCTCCTGGTCCGCCTGGACCTGGATAGTTTCCCTGGATGCATGGAATCGCTTTCAGGTACTCGTAGATCGCACGAATGTCGTGGTCAGTCATGTTGCCGTAGACGGGCCATGGCATGATTTGGAGAAGGTCACCGTCGAACGGAGGGAACGGAGGAAAGCAGTTTGTCGTTCTGGTAGCCGAACACTTTGGATGAAGGCCATCGAAATCTTTGCCTGTCCTGAGGACTGTGAGGAATTCTTCAAACGTGTGATCCCCTTCAGGCAGTCCAGATTTGGTCGATGGCGTCAAGTTGCGGCTGATAATGTGAGGAGAAGGCGGCCCCGATATCGTACCGAAATCCCGACCGCCGCCCAGGTAGGTCGCCGGATTGATCTTCGTCGGCTTCTGGTCAAAGTAGGGGTTTCCGCCAGGGAGGAATTCAGTAGCGGGACCGGCGGAGTGGCAGCCATTGCAACCACCCTGTGCGTTAACGATATAACTGCCTAATCCCACCAACGCCGGGTTTTTCCCCTCCAGGTTCAGCGGTACGGGTGCGATGGCGAAACCCTGTTCAATCCTCGAATCGGAGTTGTCGCCGCGGTCATCCGCCCTTCCGCGCGGTGAACTCATCAACATTCCGACCATTGCAACTCCGGTAAAAGCCATCGTCGCTCCCACAATTATCAATCGTTGTCCTCGCGTCATGTAATTTTCCTTTCTAATGCCCTCCGTGGACGTAGCGACCATTTCTGGGGGGACACAGAATGATTGGGAGGGAACGTTAAGTGCCAAATGTTAGAGACTGCCAAGGACGCGCACTGTTCAATTCTATACAGCTTGAGGAGATTTCTTGGTCGGGTGGGGTAACTCCTGCGTCGCCTAATCGGAAATCACTTGAAAAATCCAGATGTCCGGTTTCCGCTTTTATCAGGAGTTGCAGCAAACGTCGCTGTGATAGAAATGCAGGTCGCGCTGCGTATGCCCTCGTCTCGATGTAGAAGTGTTGGGGGCCCGACCCTACAGATTCTCGTTAATAGAGCCGCACTTCCTGCGCAGGGCGCGCAGGTCTATTTCTGCCCTTCACGAGGTTATTTCAAAACGCAACCGTCGCTTCTGATGAAAGGGGCTGGCGATATCGCCAGCCCCCCGCTACTTCGCCTTCGGTGTGGGTCTCTTTAGCGAGCCCCAGCCGTGGCTGCCATTGCATGCGTTCCCATCAGATGCGTTGTCACATTCACCTTGATCTGCTTGGGCTTCGCTTCCTCGCGCTTAGGTATGCTGAGCGTCAGCACGCCATTCTGATAATCGGCCTTGATGGCTTCCGACTTCACGGAGTTCGTCAGCGAAAAGCTCCGGCTGAACGAGCCATAGCTGCGTTCGATGCGCAGGTAGTTGTCCTCGTTCACCTTACTGTCGAACTTGCGTTCGCCGCGAATCGTGAGGATGTTGTTCTCCACGCGGATGTCCAGGTCCTCCGGATTCACATCCGGCAGGTCCGCCTTAACCACCAGTTCATTCTCGGTCTCGTAGATGTCGACCTCCGGAGCCCAAGGGGTCAGATTCGACTCCTCGCCCGTACGTCCCACCACATCGCCAAATACGCGATTGATCTGTTCCTGCAAGGTCGTAGCCCCGCGGAACGGTTGTTCCCAGCGATTGATTGTTCTCATTTCAGTGCCCTCCATTAAACCTTGGCTTCGAGGGCAATTTCAGATAACTCGTGTCAGCTCAGATTGCCGTCTGCCTCTATCTGTACGTGACCAGCGTAAGACAATTAACTGAATTTGTCAAGTATAATCGAGCTGTATTTTCTATACTTAACCATGTGCAGTTAAGTCATGAGACCTATGGCCGCAGGGGGCTGAGTGTTGACCCATCAAACCGGGCGTTAGCCCGCAGCATTTGGGTATCAAAACCAAAGAAGTCGTCCCCCCATCCGGGCATATAATTCCTAATTATGCAGGACCCTAAACTTGTCGTCGTCCAGTCGTACGGTAGCCGCCCAGAGGCGGACTTGGCCAAGGGCGCGCTCAAAGATGCCGGTATTCAGGGAATGGTCCAGGCTGACACGGCGGGAGGAATGCGTGAACACCTTGCGTGGTCCGGCGCGGGGTTTAAGATTCTGGTGCGCGAGGAAGACGCAAACGTAGCGTGCTATGTGCTCACTCCACCAGCTGAGGGCGACTTAGGCGCCGACTCCCAACCTGACAGCGACCCACTACCACCTTGGCGTCGGTTTACCTAGAGAGTTGCGTCTTAGGAGAAGTGAAGGATAGTACCGAAATTCGTCACCCACGGCATTTTGTTCACCGATTTTGTGCTAAGTCCTGATCAGTCGCGTCACCGGACATTAGGATCTGGCCGATTTCAGCTGACGGCTCGCACGACTCGGTACTCGTTAAACAGTCCGAGTGTGTTGTAGAGCCATTGCTTACTCCACCGCTTCCAGCCGAATCCTGTGCGCTTCCTTGCGCGCATCAGATGCCGTCGAATCTTCTTCTCCACCCAGAGCTTAATGTAGGAAAAACACCGGCTCGAGTCCCCTACCGCAAAGGAGTGCACCCAACCCCGCAGAATCGGATTGATAAGTTCAATCACCCGCCCTACGGGCTGGCTGACATATCGCTGAAAGATTTCCTTAAGCTTCTGCAGGAGTGCCGTCCGCTTCTTCAGCTTGGGCACGTATTGAGCCCGCCACTTTCGCTTACAGCTGCGAATCCGGCGATACTCAAACCCTAGGAAGCCGAAACTCCCTCCCTTTGATAGGTCAACCTTCCGACTCTTCTCCTCATTGATTTCCACTCTGAGTTTCGTAATTTCCTCTCGTAGTCGTTTCTCTACCGCCCCAATTAGCCACTCATGCCTCGGATGGGTGTCGATCAATACCACCAGATCATCCGCAAATCGCGCGTATTGAACATTGGCGTATTTTCCTCTGCGCGTGGTCGCAATCGCCTTTTCCAGCATACGATCTACCTCAGTGAGATAGAGGTTACTGAGCATTGGCGAAATCACCCCGCCCTGAGGAACTCCCTTCGCCCCGGTTGACTTCAGGATCATCTTCAGGAGTCTCATCACCGATGTGTCTTGGACCCGCCGTGCCACTTTCTCTAGCAGCAGTGAGTGCTGCACATTATCGAAATAGGCCCGGAGATCCAGATCGATGATTCGTGTTAACCCTTGGACAATCGCCTGTGTCACCCGGTCTACCGCTTCATGCGCTGACCGTTTTGGTCGATAGCCATACGACCCCGATTGAAAGTCAGCATCAAAGATCGGCTCCAGGATGTGTTTAAGCGCACCCTGAACCACGCGGTCGCGGATTGCAGGGATTGAGAGAACGCGGACCTTAGTGCCCCCGTCCTTCGGAATCTCCTTCTTCCGCACCGGCATGGGTCGATACGTGTTGTGGACCAGTTCGTCCTGAATCTGTTTCAGAAAACTCTCCACTCCGCTTTCTTCGATGGCGTCGAACGTGATGCCATCGATCCCGGGTGCGCCCTTGTTGCTCTTGGCCATCTGGTAGGCTTCCTGGAGCGTTTCCATCTTGCAGACGTGAACGTAGAGTCCCCAAAAGCGCCAAGTTGGTTCTGTCTTCGCCTTGACGTATATCCTCCTCCTCAGGTCTTGCAAACTAATGGGTGTTTTTATCATTCACCCTTGCCTTCCTTCTTGTTGGAGTTCTTACACAACAGCAGGGCCTCTTCGCTCTACGGGCATTACCCCGCTTCACTGCTACTGCTGGCCCCTCCGCCACCCTCTCGCCGTCCACCGCTTTCCCGGTGTCCCCGGTTATACAGTTTTCTGCTCCGTGGTCTTTCTCCACGGGACGAGGAGGGCTTCTCCAGTTGCTTGATGCGTCCTTGTCATCGTGCCGTCGCTATCGCCCCGCCAGAGCGTCTCGCCGCTTCAGTCAGTCTGCAACGATCCGTGCTGCCTTCACCCCCGAACAGTGAGTTCGGCCTCTGGACTTTAGGTTTTCGAGGTCACCTGTGCGTTCACTTTCGTTACCGCCCGATGACTTGCTCACCATCCCTTGGATGGCTTTGTCGATCGACTCCATGCGCTTCGTTTCCTCCGCGCATGCGATCCTAGCTACAGGGCTCTGACCTTTACCCTGGTGGGTCTACCTCCCACTGGATACATCAGCCTTCTCCTGGACATACTGTTCGGCTCCTTTCTCCCGAGCCTATGGTCGTCAAGCAACCAAAGTGTACTCGGGTCGAGGAGCCGACACTGTTATGCAATCATGTCCTTTTTGGCCCAATTCCAATTTTCCGATAAGCGCGGGATATTCTCACCAAGTTTTTGCGTTGCGCAGTTCAATCCAGCACAGGAGCGCCCTTCCAAGCGGGTAGGCGCGAAAGCTGGCTTATTCGTGCAGCACGACGCTCAAGAGAGAAGTGTTGATCTGAAGTCCGCCGTTGTATTCGATGAAACCCAGCTTTCGGAATTTGTTCATGAAAAAATTGACCCGTGGACGTGTTGTGCCGATCATCTCCGCCAGCGTTTCTTGCGACATCTTGGGGAGCACTCCGTGGGGTTTGTCTTCTTTGCCGTACCGGGCAAGCAATAGAAGGGTGCGAGCAAGCCGCTTCTCACTGGAGTTAAAAAGCTGATCGATCAAGTCCTCTTCGATTCGAATATTCCGCGCCAGCATGAACTTTATGAATCGGTCGGAGAGTCCGTGCTCCTTGTGAAGCACCTTGAACATCTCATTCTTCTCAATGAGGAGCACAGTGCTGGGCGTTATCGCGGTAGCCGTTCCCATACGAACAGGCTGACCTGCTAGACTGCCCTCGCCAAAGAAGTCGCCCGGTCCCAGAATCGCCACGACCGCCTCTTTGCCGACCTCATTAACGACGGTGAGTTTCACACCGCCGCTCTGTATGTACATTACGCTCTTGGCGGCATCGCCTTGAACGTAGACGGCCTCCGCTCCTTTAAATTCTTTGACTTTTCTCGCCACACCGGCCGAGTCGAGAAAAGCTTGGGCATCGAACGCAAGCTTCCGCTTAAATTTTTTCTTGGATTTAACGCTGCTTGGTCTCGCGATCGTTCTCATGCAAACCACCGCTTGACCGTGAGGTTAGCAGAATAATTCGTCTGGAAGCAAGATCGATCCTGATTGGCTAGTACTACGCTGCCTTCAGAGCAGTTTAAATCGGCTGCTCGCGGTAAGAGCCCGAATTGAGTGTCGCTACTTCTTCGATAGCTCGCCCTTGAAATGACCTTCAACATCTTCACGGCTAAGCGGGTTTTTTGCTTTCGTCAATACGACCGAATAGACGACCTCATTACCTTCAATCTGGGCAGTGATAAATGCCCCGTCTTCCGGCAGTTCTTGGTAGATGAATTTCACCTTCCTGCCGTCTTCAAGTTTCTTGATCCACTCTTCGTCCGGCATGTTCATAGCTCCTCAGGTGATCCCAATGTATGGCGCGAGTATACGTTGTTCGGTGCGAGAAATTGCGGATGGGAATGAGAAGTCGGCATTTCGGGAAGTGGCCACCGCGCAAGTCGCCGCCGATAGGTGTTGTTAAATGCCCTTGCCACCTGTATTCGGCCCTTGCAGCAGCGCGTAAGTCCTTCCATGAGAAGGCCGGTTGATGTCAAGGCACACTTTCGCTTTCTTCTTTCCATGACTCTGTTCCCATTCAGCCAAGCCGCCTCTGTCGCCATCCTTCCATCCGCACTCTTTGTGAGCGATATGCGCTCGGTGCCAGGTGGGTGTTCTCGTTTCAGTAGGTGCTGCTACCTGATAATCGACCTCTCTTCCCACCTTTTCGGTGAGAGTTGGGCCCCAGGACTTAGTCGCAGTCACCTGGACTCGGCGGTTGAGCTCAGCTGCCGTTTTACCGATCCCGCTTTGGACAAAGACGGAGTCCACCGGTTTCCTGCAGAGCGGGCCAGGATTCTCTCTTGAGAAGTTCGCCCCCAGCCGCGCGGGCTCGTTTCGAGGAGAGACTTCTGGCCAACGCCTTTCCCCGCTAACGCTCGAAAGGCGGATTAGAGGGGGGCAACGTGCTTGGTGACTGCACGCATACTTAGTTCTGCAACGATCATGGAAGACTTAACGGCAGATTTCCTTGGGGAATGGGAGAGTGAAGGCGGAGCCACGATCCGCTTGGATGTCGGCCACAGACAGATCGGCATCCAGATAGGTTGGATGGGATTGACTCGCGCAGTGTCATCGGAGGGCCTTTATGCCGATGGGGACAGGCAATAAGAAGACGAATCAATGTGTGTAGAAAGAGCGGGACACCGAAGACCACGATCCACCAAGGCTGCGTAGGGAGGAGCGATCTGTTCGCTTTGATCGAAGTTCTCGATGTCAAGCGATCCAGAACTATAGATCCTTCGATTCTATATGCTTGGGCCACTCTTTTTTGCGGTTGAGGTTGCATGTGAGCGTCTTAACTGGATGCTAGGCGCGGCGAAGATTCGTGTCTGTTCCGTTGTGTACATTGCCGTAACAGATTGTCCGCTTCTCGCAACATTGTTTGGCTTTCTTCTTTATCGAGAATCCAAGGTGTTTTCGAAGCCGCCGCAATACACTTCAATATAGAAGCGCAGCCATAATTCGCGGCACGCAGCTCCATGTTTGCTTCGGGCCTCGCGTCCGCCCGACACTGCCAAAATGAAAGCTGATGCTGAGGCCGGAAAGATGGACTGAACGTAACCCGCCCGGGAAATTTTGTTGAGCAAAACGAAAATCCACCATGGCCCCGTAGCCCAAAGCGCCAAACTGCATGATCGAGCCGGGTACCCTGCTATGAATGGAAGATGGAAATCCTGGTTTGCATCTATTTCGTTCTCGTCGCAAGCTATCTCCCGTGGTGTTGAGCCGATCGAGGGAACTGGGGAATGTGTTGTTGCCTTGGCCGATCGAGCGCAATATGGACCGGACGGAGTCTGTGAATGGGAATGACCACAAGCATCACACTTTCCCGCACCGATAGACGGGCAGGCTAGAAGGTCATGACAGTTCGAATCACGGCATGTTTGTTGTGTCTGATGATGGTTGGTGGATCCCTCGACGGGCTCCCCGATCCACCCGTAGTTAAGCCGCGGGGTAATCAGAAGAATCTAGTTTCCCAGCTTCACTACCATATACTCTTTGTAGCGAAGAGCCATGCATCGGATTGCCTGGCCAGTGCTCCTCACTTTCGGGCCAGCTTATTTTCGATTGGCCAGATTTTCCAAAATCGAGGCCCTTCCTACGCGCTGATCTTAGTGCGGCAAGCGACCGACACTTCGCCTCCCTGGTTTTGCTAGAACTAAGCTTCCCCAGCTCACGAAGTACTTAAGCGACCCATATTGCTTTGAAAGAATCGGTGCCCCGCCGTCCCTCCGGCGAGGCTTGGAACCAAGCAACGCATTCACAGACCGTACACTTTGCGTGCGGTCGGAAAGAATCATTACCGTGCAGACGTCTCAAATTTTTCAGGCATGGGGCAAGATCCTCAATGGTGAACATCCCTCTCTTTCGATAGAAATCACACGCGAATGCCCATTGCAATGTCCGGGATGCTACGCGTATGACGACGCACATCTAGGCGGTGGAAAGACACTGCGCGACCTGAACGATCGTAGGGGCCAATCGTTGGTGGACGGAGTTCTGGAAGTGGTCGATCGGCTGAAGCCTTTGCACTTATCGATCGTCGGAGGCGATCCGCTGGTGCGGTATCGCGAGCTAGAGCTGCTGATCCCCCTGTTAATAGGGCGCGGAATTCACGTGCAAATTGTTACCAGCGCTTTCCGAACGATGAGTCCAACCTGGGCGAGTCTGCCGCGTTTGCACGTAGTCGTATCCATTGATGGGCTGCAACCGGAACACGATATCCGGCGAGCGCCAGCCACCTACGATCGCATTCTCAAAAACATCTTGGGCCAAAGGGTCACGATTCATTGCACAGTCACGGGGCAAATGATGAAGCGACCGGGATACTTGGGTGAATTCCTGGAATTCTGGACGCCGCGCCCGGAAATCAAGAAGGTGTGGTTCAGCCTATTTACTCCTCAGGTCGGAGATCAACTGACAGAAATCTTAAGCCCCGAGGAGCGGACCACAGCCATTGCGGTAATGCTGCAATTGCGAAGCCAATATCCGAAGCTCGATATGCCGCAGGCGGTGATCCAACAGTTCGCCTCGCCGCCGCGGAGGCCCCAAGACTGTGTTTTTGCGCTTACGACCCAGACGTTGTCGGCGGACCTAAGGACAAAGATCACTCCATGCCAGTTTGGCGGGAATCCTGATTGCGCGTCCTGCGGATGCATCGCATCCATGGGCCTGGCCTCCATTGCTTCGCACAAATTGGGAGGAATACTTTCCGTCGGGACCATTTTCAAAGCCTCCGTAAAGATTGGTCAGAGCAGAGCGAAGTTCCGAGCGAATCATCAATCCAAGGACGCACTACGGATATTGCAGGGAAAAGAAGAGAGTTGCGATAACCAACGAAGGAGGACTAGTTAGTGAAGAATGCAGCCCAACCAAGACTGCTGTCCAGAAGACACGAAAGCGAGTTCGTGTGCCTTCGCAATTTGTCCGCGCGCGTCGGCAGCGATCCACTGCTAGTGCAAGCCAGCAATGGGAATACGTCCATAAAACTCGATGGAATTCTATGGATTAAGGCGTCCGGCAGTTGGCTCGCACAGGCAATGCAAGAAGAGATATTCGTGCCGCTGAAATTGGCAGGACTGAAGGAATCTATCCTCAACGACTCGGAAATTACGCCGCACTTTGCTCTAAACGACGCGCTGCGTCCATCCATTGAAACAGCGATGCATGCCGTCCTTCGACATCGTGTTGTCATCCACGTGCACTCGATCAACGCCATTGCCTGGGCAATACGTCTGGATGGACCTGAGCAACTCAAAGAGCGACTGACCGGCCTGCACTGGCAATGGATTCCGTACGCAGCGTCCGGCATACCGCTCGCCCGAGAAATCGAAAAGGCGGTCGCCGGTGCGGCGGAGACGGACGTTCTCATCCTTGGAAATCACGGACTGGTCGTCTGCGGACAGCATTGCCATGCCGCCGAAGCACTTCTGTGTGAAGTAGAACGACGGCTTGCGATTACTCCCCGACAATTCCCAAAGCCTGACACCACGGTGCTGACAATGATTGCGCGTTTCTCGAGATGGCAATTTCCTGATGTCAATACGTTGCATGCGCTCGGCACGGACTCAGTGTCCCGGAAGATTCTTAAAGGCGGCATTCTCTATCCATGCCAGGCCATTTTCCTGGGTCAGACGATGCCTCTATTGCGTCGTGAGGTTGCCGTTTCGAAGATTACAGAGCGCTGGAACGGCAAACACAGAACTCCGCCATTTGTCGCTGTGGAAAGAAGCGGAGTGATGCTTAACGAAAAGATGACCAGCGCGGAGCGCGCAACCTTGATGGGCCTTGTGCACGTGACGCTTCGCACGGAAGAATCTGTGAGACTTCGCTATCTGAAAGAATCGGAAGTGATGGGCGCCCTAAGCCAGGGCGCGCACGGTTACCAAGAAGTTGTTGTTGCGGAAAAGCAGAATTCTCCGGCAGAGATCAAAGAAGTCGATTGCAGACACAAGATCGTATACAAGCGAAACGGGACGCTTCGTGAATCATCCGGCTTCAATATAGAAGGGCAGCCACAATTCGAGGGACACCTCTCCATGCCTGCGTCGGGCTGCGCGTCCGCCCGACCGCGCCAAAATGAAAGGTCAGACTGAGGCCGGAGAGATGGACCGAACGCGATCCGCCCTGAAAATTTTGTTGAGGAAGACGAAAGTCCTGTAAGGCACCGTACCCCAAAGGGCCAAGCTGCACGTTCTGAATGCGCAGCGTACTCTGAAAGGCTTCGAGCTGGAGCTTCCCGTCCAACAGTTGGACGAGCGGCAGGCTCGACTGCGTGAAAATCAAAGTTTTGAGCGTTGTCACCGGCGAAAGTCGCTCCAATCTGTTGTCACGCTCGTTGCGTCCCGGGATGAGGAGACTTGAATGGGCGGGGGAATTTTCAAAATTCTGCGACAGCAGCAAGGATGGGGCCAACAAACGGGTCGATTCCGCTCTGAACTCCGTGATGACCGGCGCAACCGGTTTTTGTGCTAGGACGATCTGTGGTGCAGGTATTTGCCCTGCGGACGGCACTTGGCTACCCGCAAGGATTCCAAGCAACACAATAAACCATTTGTGCGTCACGAGATTTCTCTGCAGTCTAGTTCTTGCATTCCACCACGGAAGCGAAGAAGTGCATCCATCCTGCCTCCAGATTCCTTTTGCCATCGCCGTGGATGAAGGAAGCAGGACGCCTCTTTGTGAGGAATCGGATGCTATAAACGAAACGAGGTTACTAAGGCTGATGTTCGCCTGTCTGTTCCAATATGTACATTCTTAGACCCATTTCAATTCGTTTACGTCGGCGTCGGCTCCGCTCCCCCAACTTCACACGAGGTGTTCCGAACGGAACAGCTTTGTGCGCGCTCTTGTCGCACGATATCCCAATGAGTCTGAGCGATGCGGAGGCAAAGCAGCAGTTATCCTCTGTTGCTTGTCCGGCGCGCCGTGTGGCTCCTAGAAACTCCGTTTGCCGCGAAGAACCTACAATGTAGACCTGCTGCTTGGATTTGTACTGGGGGTAGTGCTGACCATTGCATTTTCCATAGTGCTCCGCTGTGGCATCGCTCAGATGGTGCAACCATGACGACACGAAATGACAGTCCTACCAACAGTGTTCTTGACTATAGGCGCGTACCCCTGCGGGACCAAACGAACACGGAGAGAGATGTCTTCTTCAGATGAGATTACCCATGGGAACCCGATCAGCAAAGCTAAATGTTGCGATGACAAACGGGAGGAGGGGTCTTGTAGCCCTCGTTTCGATCGATAGGAACGAGATTCTCATCGATTTAAACGGTGAAAACACTTTCTTGTCGCCCACCAGAAGGTCCTTGCAAATCGGCGAACGGAGACATGTCTTCGGCAGGGAAGAGACTGTCGGTTACCTGAACCACGGCTGCGAACCAAATAGCTTTCTCGATTTCAGCTCCTTGTGCGTGAGAGCTCTCAGGAACCTTCAAGCAGGCGAAGAAATTAAGGTCAACTATGCCGCGACAGAGTACGAGATGCACGACAGCTTTCGCTGTAATTGCGGGTCGTCAGTATGCCTTCGGACAATAAGAGGCTTCAAGTTCCTGACTCGGGATCAGCAGGTTGAGCTGAAACCGTACTTAGCTCCTCATCTTCGAAAAAAGTTGGACGAAGAAATGTCGCAAGATCGGCATTGCGTAGAGAAATAAGGTTGCGGAGAGTGCGTCGGTGAAGATTTCTGCCATGCGGACCGACGCACTGAAATCGAGGCATTCAATCCATGGGAACAAAGATGACAAATCGTGAAGTGAACGGCATCTCTGTGGTGGCCGTCTACGGCCGCATGGTGTTCGGCGAGGAATGCAATGCCCTGCGTCAGAAACTGGAGAACCTGATTGCCGAAGGAAAAAGAAAATCGTCCTAGATATGGAAAACGTGGACTATATCGATAGCGCTGGGCTGGGGACACTGGTCGCCGCGCATTTGAGCGCGAAAAACCAGGGTGCGTCGCTGCACCTCTGCCATCTCGGCCGTAGGTTCACCGAAGTACTGCAACTGACCAAACTGACGGCAGTGTTCCAGGTGCGCAGCACGGAAGCAGCCGCTGTCGCTAGTTTCTCAAACTAGACACGGCATGATACCTAACTCTCTTGGTGTAGCGGGGCATGTCGTATTTCCTTGCACCTACACCGTCGCTACAGGACGGAGACACGATCAACTTCTACTACGGCGATCGGCGCCACAAGTAATTCGTTGCCCAAGAAATTTCTTGGCATGCCTGTCAAGAATCCTTAGCCACGCGGTGAAACTTTCTTTGATTCGAGGCGGGTGTTTGCTTGGGCGTCCTGGACAAATTTGGGGTCTGACTGCAAAGGATGATCCAGATATTGCGACCCTTGCAGCCGGCCCCGTGACAC
>Ga0137407_10000834_pt1 | contig 20254 bp, 15 predicted proteins | sample CZOMad2_2_16fung_FD_108410 | JGI IMG/M metagenome (GOLD analysis project Ga0137407, IMG submission 108410) | Vadose zone soil fungal communities from Angelo Coast Range Reserve, California, USA - CZOMad2_2_16fungal (Illumina Assembly) | ecosystem: Environmental > Terrestrial > Soil > Vadose... | reverse complement strand
GGGCGGCGTGCGCCATGTCCTCCACGGCGGCGAGGAGCGCGTGGAGATGCTCGGGCTTCCGCTGGCTGCCGTCGATGGCGAGGAATTTCACGTAGGCGCTCCCGTGCGGAGCCTCACTCACGCCCGGCATGTGCACCACCGCGAAGCCGATGACGTCCCGGCCCTTCTCGAGCAGCAACGTGTCCCCGAGGGCCAAGCCATCCACGATCTCGACTTCCTTGCTCAGGTCCATTCCGCGCCACACGCCGTTGGTGATGCGCCGCACCCGCTGCATCACCGCCTTCTTCTTCGCCTCTTCGAGCGAGGAATAGCGCCGCACGACGAGACCCGGCTTGGGCGGGCGCGTCGCCTGCACGATCTCCCGGCGATCCAACGGCTTGCCCGCAAGCATCACCAGCCCCTTCGGCCGGTAGCCGAATTTCTGGTAGAGCATGACGTGCTTGGGGCTGTTCGGATATGTCGACACACCCTCGAGGGTCGCCTTGTTCTCCTCGAAGAAGCCCTGACACGCGGTGAGGAGCTGCTGCCCGATGTCCTGATTTTGATAGTTGGTCAGCACGGCCACGGGCCCCACCAGTCCCACCGTGCCCCAGATCACGGCCAGGGCCGCCCCCACGATCTTGCCGTCGCCTTCCTCCGCGACGAAGCAGCCCCACGGCTCCATGAGCCACCGGTGGTGGACGTACTGGGAGCCGCCGAAGACCTGGCGCGGCCGGGTTCCCATCTGCCGCTCGAAGAAATCGCCGAAGGCCTGCTCGATGACGTCGCGCACCTTGGCGAGGTCGCCTTTTCGGACACGACGGATCTTGATGAGCGGCGTACGTCCCTGGCTATCGAGCCCCGGCCGGTCCACGGTCGCCCTCATGATTGACTGGGGAGCCCTGCCAGCTCCTCGAGCAGTGTGATGACGCCCGAGTGGTCGAGCCCCCCTCTGCCCTTGACCCGCATCGCGTTGAAGAGCTCCTGGACGATGGCCGTGCATGGCAGCGGAACGCCGAGGGCCCGCCCCGACTCCATGATGAGTCCCAGGTCCTTGAAGTGGAGGTCGATCTTGAATCCGGGGTTGTAGGTCCCCGCGACGTAGTTGGGTGTCTTCTGCTCCAGGCACTTGGAACCGGCCAGGCCGCCCCCGAGCGCCTTCAAGGTCAGAGCGCGATCGAGACCAGCCTTCTTGGCGAGCGTTAACGCCTCCCCGAGCGCGGTCAGATTGACCGCGACGATGATCTGATTGGCGAGCTTGGTGAAGCCGCCCGCCCCCAGAGGACCGAGGTGGGTGATGGTCTTCCCGAGTGCCTGGAATACGGGGAGCGCCGCGTCGAAATCGGCCTTCTCACCACCGACCATGATGCTGAGCGCGGCGTCGATCGCGCCCTTCTCGCCGCCCGAGACCGGCGCGTCCACCATGCGGACACCCTTCTCGGCCAGCGCCTTGCCGACCTTCTGCGAGACGAGCGGAGAGACCGTGGACATGTCGAGGTAGAGGAGACCCTTCTTGGCGCCTTCGATGACGCCGTCCTTGCCGAGGGCAACCAGCTCCACCTCCGGAGAGTTCGGCAGCATGGTAATGAGAACGTCCACCTGTGCCGCGACATCTCTCGGCGAGGAACCCCGCTTTGCTCCGGAATCAACCAACTCATCGACCGGTCCCTGGCTGCGGCTGTGCACCACCACGGGGTAGCCGGCCTTGATGAGGTTCTTGGCCATAGGGCGTCCCATGATGCCGAGCCCAATCATTCCAACGGTTTGCGCCATGGTCATCCTCACGGAGGCAAGAAATGGAGGGACGACGAACCCGCAAGGCGTGAAGTAACACAGGCGCGCGCGGCGAGTCAAGCCCGAAAGTCACGAAAATCCGAGAAATTCCGGGCTCTCGAGCGAGGAATGCCTCTGAAAGCAGGGGAGGCTGCTCCGGCCGGGGGCTCACGGAGAGCCGTGCTAGAATTCAGCGGCTTACCTGAAATCGATCGCTCATCTCAGGAGGTTCCGCGTGCGACGATTCGAGCTCGCTCTGCCTGAAAATCTGGACGACTGCCTGCGCCTCCTCGCCCATGGTGATCCCGAGACGAAGCTCCTCGCGGGGGGCACCGACCTCCTGCCCCAGATGAAGAACAGCGTCGTCATGCCCAAGCGGGTCATCGATCTTTCCGGCGTCGCCCGAGTGAAGATACTGGAGTGCGATGCGAAGGGACTCCGCATCGGCGCGGCGGTACCCGCGCGCCAGCTCGAGCAGGACCCCCGCGTTCGCGACGGCTATGCGGCGGTGGCAGAGAGCGCGGCCCTCCTCGGCTCCGTCCAGGTGCGAAACCTCGCCACCGTCGGCGGCAATATCTGCAATGCCGCCCCCTCCGCCGACATGGCTCCGCCGCTCGTCGCGCTCGAGGCCCAGGCGGTCATCGCGGGGCCCAAGGGAGAGCGACGCGTGCCTCTCTCCGACTTTTTCACGGGCGTCCGCAAGACGGTGGTGGGCCCCGACGAGCTCCTCGTGGAGATCTTCGTCCCCGCTCCCGGGCCTCACAGCGGCGGCTGCTACATCCGGCACACCCCGCGCCGGGAGCTCGACATCGCGGTGGTGGGGGTCGCCTCCCAGGTGACGATCGCCGACGGAGTCTGCGCCAAGGCGCGGATCTCCCTCGCCGCGGTCGCTCCCACGCCGGTGCGAGCCACCACGGCCGAGGCGGCGCTTGAAGGCAAGCCCCTCACGCCCGAGCTGATTGAACGCGCGGCTGATCTCGCCGCCCAAGCGGCGAAGCCGATCAGCGACCAGCGAGGCTCCGCGGATTTCCGGCGTCACCTTGTCCGTATCCTCACCCGCCGCACGCTCACCACGGCGCTCGCCAGCGCGGGCGCCTGATCCCTCCGGAGGACATCACCGTGGCGAAACAGGTTCTGCAGTCCACGATCAACGGCGAGCCGGTGGAGGTGCTGGTCCAGCCCTACGAGACCCTGCTCGACGCGCTCCGCGAGGAGCTGAGCCTCACCGGACCCAAGGAAGGCTGCGGCACCGGCGACTGCGGCGCCTGCACGGTGCACCTCGATGGCAAGCCGGTGGCGAGCTGCCTCATGCTCGCCATGCAGGCCCGCGGGCGCTCCGTCTCGACCATCGAGGGCCTGAGCGACAACGGCACCCTGCACCCGCTCCAGGACGCCTTCGTCCGCCATGGCGTGCCTCAGTGCGGATTCTGTATTCCCGGCGTGCTGATGGCAGCCTCCGCTCTCCTTGCCGAGAATCCGAGCCCCACCGAGGAGGAGATCCGCTACGGCATCGCGGGCAACCTCTGCCGGTGCACGGGTTACACGAAGATGATCACCGCGATCGCGGAGGCCGCCCCCGCCACCGCTGCCCTGAGGAGAGCCTGATATGTCCACGATGAAGACCACGCGCGACGTCAAGGGAGTCGGCCTGTCCATTCCCCGTCCGGACGGTCCGGAGAAGGTCACGGGCCGCGTACAGTACGTGGCGGACATCAAGCCGCGGGGCATGCTCCACGCCAAGCTGCTCCGGAGTCCCCACGCACACGCCAACATTCTTCGCATCGACACGAGCCGCGCCAAGGCGTACCCCGGAGTCCGCGCCGTCATCACCGCGGCGGACATTCCCCAGCTCAAGAAGAAGGCGCCCACCCGCGCGCACGCCGTCCTCGCCATCGACCGCGTGGTCTTCGTGGGCCAGCCCGTGGTGGCGGTGGCCGCCGACGAGCTCTCCATCGCCGAGGAGGCGCTCGACCTGATCACGGTGGAATACGACGTGCTTCCCTCCTCCGTGGATCCGATCGCGTCGATGCAGCCGGGGGCGGCCCCCGTGGCCGAAGCGGGCACGAAGGCGGACACGAGCGAGGCGCTCGCCCACTCCGCGGTGGCGCTGGCCAAGTCCGACACGGGCCCGAGCAAGGCCGTCAACGTTTCCCAGCAGGCGCGGGTGCAGCGCGGCGACGTGGCCAAGGGCTTCGCGGAGTCTGACCTCGTGATCGAGAACACCTACCACGTGCCCATGATGCATCAGGGGTACCTCGAGCCTCATGCCGTGCTCGCGGAATGGGACACCAACGGTCTGCTCACCCTCTGGGCGAGCACGCAGGGCTCCTTCAACACTCGCTCCGAAGTCGCGGACGTCCTCGAGATTCCCGAGAACGCCATCCGCGTCATCCCCGTCGAGTGCGGGGGCGGCTTCGGCGGCAAGATCCGCGCGCTGTGCGAGCCCATCACCGCCGTGCTCGCCCGCGTCACCAAGCGCCCCGTGCGCTACGTGATGACCCGCCGTGAGGAGCTCGAGGCGGGCATGCCCGCGCCCGAAGTGATCATCCGCCTCAAGACCGGGGTGAAGAAGGACGGCACCCTCATGGCCCTGGAAGCGGACACCATCCTCGACTCCGGCGCGTTCTCCGGGACGGTGCTCGCGGTGAGCGCGGTCTTCCTCGGCAGCATGTACAAGTGGCCCTCCTTCGACATCCGCGGCTCCGAGGTCCTGACCCACAAGCCGAGCGTGGCCGCCTATCGCGCGCCGGGGGCGCCGCAGACCATCTTCGCCATCGAGTCCCAGATGGAGCAGATCGCGCGCGCCCTCAAGCTCGATCCCGTAGCCTTCCGCCAGCGCCATCTCATCTCGGAAGGCGATCCCATGGTCAACAACCAGCCCTGGCAGAGCAACGGCGCCACCGAGGTGCTCAAGCGCGTGGCCGAGCATCCGCTCTGGAAGAGCCGCGCCGAATGGGTCAAGAGCAATGGGGGCAACGGCACGAAGCGGCGCGGCGTGGGCATGGCCATCGGCGGCTGGCTCGGCGGCCTCCAGCCCACGGGGGCGACGGTCCGCCTCAATCCCGACGGCTCGGTGAGCGTGCTCACGGGCCAGGTCGACATCGCGGGCACCAACATCGCCCTCGCCCAGATCGCGGCCTCCGCCTACGGCATCGACGTCGACAGGGTCCGCATCACCACCGGCGACACGGATACCGCGCCCATGACCGGGCTGAGCGCGGGAAGCAAGACGGTGTACACGGTGGGCGCGGCAGTGCTGGAAGCGGCGCAGGACGCGCGCCGGCAGACGCTCGAAATCGCCGCGGCGGAGATGGAAGCCTCCGTCCACGATCTCGAGATCGAGGACGGGCGCGTGGTCGTGCGCGGCGTGCCTGATCGCGCGATGACACTCGCCCAGATCGGCAAGAAGGGCAACCTCTACATGTCCAAGGTGCAGCCGGTGCTGGGCGTGAGCCGTCCCGCCTTCACCAAGCAGGCGCCCGGCTTCGCCGCCCAGCTCGCCCGGGTCGAGGTCGACACGGAGACGGGCGAAGTCACCCTCCGCGATTTCGTGGTCATCCAGGACGTGGGGCGCGCCATCAATCCTCTGGCCGTCGAGGGACAGATGCAGGGCGGCTCCGTCCAGAGCCTGGGCATGGCCCTCACCGAGGGACTTCTGTTCGATCCGGCCAGCGGACGCCTGACGAACCCGAGCCTGCTCGATTACCGCAAGCTCACCGCCGCGGATCTTCCGAACATCGAGACGATTATCGTCGAGGTGCCCTCGCCCGCCGGTCCCTTCGGCGCGCGCGGGGTGGGCGAACCACCGATCATACCGGCGCCCGCGGCCATCGCCAATGCCGTCCAGGATGCCACGGGCGTGCGGATCACCGAGCTGCCCATCTCGCCGGAGCGGGTGGCTTTGGGAGTGCTCGCGCAGAAGTAGCGTCGGGTCAGCGCGGGGCAGGCTGGCGCAGCTGGCGCCGCACCCAGTCCCCATCGAACTCGGTGATTCTCCACGAGCGATCGGGCTGCTGGCTCATTCGGAATCTGGTCTGTCCGCGGCCCGGGTCCGTGTAGGTGATCCAGGCGTCCGGCGGCTCGGGCAGCACCTGAACACGCCAGAAAGCCGCCACGAGACCGGCGGGAAGGGCGAGAGCGCCGGGGGCGGCTCCGCCCTCTCGAGCCATTCTCCCCATCTCGGCCCGGACACGCTGCGCGACTAATGGCTTGAGAGCCCGGGCGGCGGTGGCCCGCGCGCTCCCCCGGCCGAGCGCCTCCAGCACCTGGCCCGCCCGCGGCTCGTGCCCTAGATAATCCGCGGCGATCGTCTCGCTGGCCGCCTGGGCGATCCGATCGACGTCGACGAAGCGCTCCGCACTCCCTGGGTCATGGCTGTGGAGCGCGGCGGCGAAGCGATAGAGCGAGTACTGCGGCGTGCCCATGAGGTAGTACCAGACGACGAGGACGGAGAGGAGCAGCGCGGCCGCGGGCAAGAGCCAGCGCTGGGAGCGGCCCGACACTAGCCCCCCATGAACTGGCCGAGGAGGGTGATGCGCTCACCGCCCGTGAGAGGCGTGTCGAGTTGGTGCGTGACGCCCAGCACGGCGTCATTGACCACCACCTCGAGATGCTCTCCGAGCTGGCTGTGGTCGGGGCTCCACAGCGCCGCGTCCAGCTCGGGGTAGCGCGCCGAGAAACGCCGCAGCACCTGACCGAGGGTCTCGCCGGGCACGAAGGACTCGGTGAAGAGCTTGCTGCCCGAGCCGTCGCCCCCCACGTGCCTGGTCACCCACGTGGTGACCTCCACGGTGGCGCTCAGGGCGGGCGTCGCGTCTACTTTCGCCACAGGTCCTTGGCGAGCCAGTCGAGGCCGAGCTTCTTGAGCGTCTCGCGCGTGGGCTTGCCCGTCTTGATGTCGTACCCCACCGTCTCGTACCACACCTCGCGCATGCGCTCCCACTGGTCCATGACGTTGTGATCTTTGGCCGGCCCGTCCACGGGCTGCGAGCCATAGCGCGCCGAAGGGTACTCGAGATCGGTGCCGATGCCGCAGCGCAGATTGAAGGCGCGCAGGATGGCGGCCGTCCGCCGGCCCATGCGGATCGCGTCGGCCAGAGTGTAGGTCCAGCCCGTGGCCGCAGAGAGCGCGCGCGCCAGGAACTCGATCCGGGTGCGGAAGGTGAAGATGCAGCCGCCCAGCGAGTCCTCGAAGTGCTTCCGCCCGAGGATGCCCCCGACCATCCGGGCAACCTCCTCACCGTTGAAGGGGTTGATGCGTCCGGGCAGGCCGAGCTCCGTCTGGTGCGTGGCGTTGGCGCTCTCCATGGTGCCGTTGGACGAGGTGCAGGTGTCGAGCATCTCCTCCCACCGGCCCCGGTGATCGTGGCCTCGCGGCGATGCGCCCTTCTTGGTGTAGATGGCGCACTTGGCCGCCTCCCCGCCGACCTTCTCCGAGGCGCGCTTGACGCCCTCGGCCAGGACGTCGCCGAAGCCCTCCCGGTGGCTGATCATCTGGACCAGGCGGTACGCGCCGTCCACGTCGCCCCAGACGAGCTTGAATCCCACCTGCTTCTCAGTCAGGTGACCCTTCTCCATGCATTCCATGACCCAGCCGCACACCCAGCCGAACTCGTTCACGTCGAGGCACGCGCGGTCGAGGCGCGTATTGAGCCAGGTGATGGCTTCCTTGTCGGTGAGGCCGATCTGCCAGCCCGCGCCGGACCATCCTTCGTATTCGGGCTCGTCGACCAGCTCGCCCGCCTTGGGACCCTTGCCGATGACCTGGATATGGCAGTGGTGCATGCCACAGGCATTGCACTGGTGCCCGCGATGATCGAAGCCCGCGCGAAGCTTGGCGGGCTCCCAGGTGGTCATGTCGACCGTGGTCAGATTGGTCGTGTAGTTCTTGATGGGCAGGACGCCGAGCTTGTAGAGATTGCTCACGCCCGGCAGGGTCCCCCAGCGGTAGAGTGTCGACGTTCCTGGATCCGTCTTGAGATCGTGGGCGATATCGTCGGCGGCCTGCACGAGCCCGCGCGCGTCGTGCGGGGTGAGGGCTTTCGTCCCGCGCACGATGCAGACAGCCTTGAGCCTCTTCTTGCCCATGACGGCGCCGCAGCCGTTCTTGGACGCCACGTGGCCGTAGTCCCCTTGAATCGCCGCGAAGCGAACCAGGTTCTCGCCGGCCGGGCCGATGGAGTAGACGGAGAGCCGATGCCCCGAGAGGCCATGCTCGGTTTCGAGGGCCTCCTGCGTTTCCCAGGTGTCCTTGCCCTTGAGATGCGCCGCGGATCGGATCTCCACGGTGTCGTCGTTGATGTAGAGATACGAGAGCGCCTTGGCTTGCCCCTGGATGACGATGGCGTCATACCCCGAATACTTCAGGGCGGCGCCGAAAAAGCCGTTGGCCTGGGTCGACGTGGCGCCGTCGGTCTGGGCGCCGCGCGTGATGACCGTGAGTCCGCCCGTGCCCCACACCGGCAGCCCGGCCAGCGGGCCCGTGGCGAGGATGAGGCGGTTGTCGGGGTGATCCCAGTGGACCTTGGGACCGACTTCTTCGTACAGAATCTTGGCGCCGAGACCGATGCCGCCCACGTACTCGCGCATGTCCTCCGCCCAGGGCTGTGTCCAGATCTTGCCTGTCGAGAGGTTGACGCGCAGAAGCTTGCCCGCATATCCGGGAACCGACGCGGGAGCGGATGCGGCCTTCTTTGCGGGACGGGCTGCCGTCGCTGTCGGGCTCATTGGACCATCACCTGGTGGGGAAGCTGGGGTGATTGGGAAGGCCGCCCGAGAACCGTCACGGGCAGCAGGGCGCTGGCCGTGTGGCTCGCGATATAGGCGGGCTTGATGTCGAAGGGGTTCTTCTTCAGGTGCACCTTCCAGCGGGACAGGTCCACGCCGGAATAGACGAGGCCCTTGAGCATGCCGACGTCATTGGTGCTCCAGACGTCTTCCGCGGGCCCGCAGATCATGGCCCCGGTGAGCTTGCCGCCTTCGAAGAGGAGCTTCCGGTACTGCGAGCGGTCCGCGCGCGTCGCCGTGTATACATCGGCTTTGGGATTGTCCCACTGGCCGAAGGAGGCGACGTCGAGGTGACACACCTCGACGATATTCATGATGAGGCTGCCGCGGTACGCCACGTCGCGCCCGGCCATGTTGGCCCCGACCACGCGTCCGTGCTCCTGGGCCGTCGGCTCGATGGCGTGCACCTCCAGCGTGCCGGTGAGCAGGTTGGGCCCGCGGGCCACGTCGCCCGCCGCGTACACGTTCTTCACGCTCGAGCGCAGGTGATCGTCCACGAGGATGCCGCCGCCGGGCTCGGCCGAGACCTCGATGCCCGAGCCCTCGAGCCACTCGAGGTTGGTCTTGATGCCGGTGGCCATGATCACGGCGTCGGCGAAGATGGGGTCGCCTTTCTTGAACGAGAGCTTCCGCCTGCCCTTCCACTCCTCGATCTTGGTCAGCGTCGCCCCCACCCTGAGCGTCACCCCGTGCTTCTCCAGCCAGCGGGCCACGATCTGGGCGCAGGCCTCGTCCACCATGCGAGGCAGAATGCGCGGAGCCACCTCGACGATGGTCAGCAAGGCGCCGCGCGAGAGAATGGCGTTCAGGATGGTGAAGGAGATGAACCCCGCGCCGACCATGACGACCCTGGTTCCGGGCTGGACGGCGGCAATGACGGCACGTGCCTCGTCGAGCGTCCAGAATGAATGCACCCCGGGTCCTTCCGCCCCGTCGATGGGAGGCCGGGCGGCGCGGGAGCCCGTGGCGATCATGCAGTTGTCGTACTCCACCGTCGCCCCGTCGTCGAGCGTGAGCTTCCGCGCCTCGGTGTCCAGGGACGTTGCGCGGCGCCCGAGCATGGTCTTGACCTTCCAGGCGGCCAGCGAGGCGGGCGTCGCTGTGTAGACATGGGACTCCGCGATCGAGGCGCCCAGATAGTACGGCAGGACCATGCGGGAGTAGGGGCGCTCCGCGGAGACCAGCGTGATCTCGGACGCGCCGCCGTCCTCTTCGCGAATGGTCCGGATGGCGTTCAGGCCCGCCGTGCCACAGCCGATGATCAGATGGCGGGGCGGCATCACGCAGTCTCCCGGGCCAGCACGCGGGTCGTCCGCTCGGCCGCGAAGTCACCGATCCAGTCGGCGTTCTGACCCTCGACGAACGTGATGGCCTCCGTCGGACACGCGTCGGCGCAGGCCGGGTGCCCCTCGCAGAGATTGCACTTGTAGGCCTTCGTCGTGTCGGCGTCGTAGAACATCGTCCCGAAGGGGCAGGCGATGGTGCAGAGCTTGCAGCCGACGCACTTGTCGTCCACCACATCCTTGGCCCCGGCGGCGTTGATCCTGATCGCCCCCACGGGGCAGGCGGTCATGCACCACCCCTCTGCGCACTGCGTGCACGTATAGGGCGCATACGACGTGTAGCCTTCGAAGGGCGAGACGCGGATCACGGACTTCGACGGCTGGTAAGTACCCGTCTGCATGTAGGAGCAGGCCAGCTCGCACCGGAGACAGCCGGTGCACCTGTCGGGGTGCAGCGAAAGGACTCTCATGACGCGGAAGTATAACAGAGCTTGCGAGGCCGCCATTCGCCGGAGGTGCGGCTACTCCTCGGAGCCACCTACGGCGAACTCGACCGTCCCCTCGGTGGCGCCAGCGGGCGGCTTGGCCGCCTCGCCGGGAATCAGCCGCTTCTCCTGGATGCCCTCCTTCTTCACCAGACGCTCCTTCGTGACGGCGACGCGCTGCTCCTGCATCTCCTTGACCTTGCTTTCCGGCACCTTCTCACGCTCGCGAAGGACCTTCAGCTGCTCCTCCACGGTCGGCGGCGGCTTCTCATCCGGTATCTTCTCCTTGAAATACGCGGCGAGTATCTTCGGGGGGTCGCTTATCCCCTTCTCCTTGGCGAACTGCTGGAGCCGGGCCGCCACCTCGGTGGACTTGAGCGCCTCCAGGTCCGCGGGCGCCACCACCGGGCGCATGGTCAGGGTAACGTACGGTGTCCGCCGCAGGAAGTCCGCCACCCGCAGGAGATGCTCCTCCATGCTGGGTGTCAGCACCAGGCTGCCCGCGGGAAAGGTGACGGGATTGACCTTGGGCTCCTCGATCTTGTCGCCCTTCGAGAAGAGGCTCCCGATGAGCCGGAAGGGCGAGGCCAGAACATTGACGAGGACGTTCTTGATCGAGCTCCAGATCGTGTCGGACAGGTCGAATTTGGGATCCTTGAGCGAACCCGAGATCGGGACGTTGAGGACGATGTTGTCGTTGGAGTCCTTGATGAGCGCGACGAGGAGACCCAGCGGCAGGCCGAGCCGTGACTTGACCTGGTCGTCGACCTGCTTGGCTTTGGCCACCCTCAGCTTGCTCACGACGACCTGGTTGGTCGCGGTCAGCTGATCGTTCTCCACCTTGACGGCGAACTTGTATTTCAGATCACCCTGCTTGATGAGCCAGGCGATGGCCTTGTCCGAATACGGATTGACGGTGGGGAGATCGAGGTCGCGGATCTCGCCCGCGAGGTCGAGGTAGAGCGGAGCGCCCACGGCCCCGATGTCGCCGCGGATCTCGAGGCCGCCGTCGCCCCCCACCACGGTGGTGAAGACCAGCTTGGCCTTCTGATCAGGCTTGTTGCCGAGGTCCGTCACGGTCAGATCCATCTTCGAGAAATCCTCGGAGAAGGCGGGCTCCGTGCCGCGGTCGATGAAGCGGAGCGAGCCTTCCTCGAGACGGATCTCTCCGAACCGAAGCTCCATGGTCTCGAGCAGTCCCTTGGGCTTGGCCGCGGGCGCGGCGGGAGACGTCGGCGCGGGAGCGGGCGGTACGGGCTTGGCGGCCGCCGCCGCGGAGGCATCCTTCGGATCGGGGACGGTAGGGGCCACGGGGCCGCCGAACGCCTTGACGATGTCGAAGCTGCCGTCCGCGGCTCGCTCGATCTCGACCGACATGCGCTTGAATCCCGCCTTCCCCACGATGGCCTTGGCCGGCCAGTCGAAGTCGATATCGACCAGATCCATCCGCTCGATCGCGATCAGCGGCCCTTCGGCTCCCGGGAGCTTTGCCTCGAACTTGTCGGCCCAACTCGTGCCCTTGGAAGCGATGATGGTCTTGCCGCCCTTCATCGCGATCCGGTTCTTGCTGTCGCCGTTGAACCGTCCCGAGAAGCGCGCGGGCACCGGCATGTAGGACTGATACGGCTCGATCGCCGCGTCGCGGATGGCCATGGTCAGTTGAGCATCGAAGGGCTGAAGCGTTACCGGCCCCTGGACCTTGAGCGTGCCGTTCCCTGGCAAGGACGCCGAGAGCGTCAGCGCGGCGGGACCGCGCACCGGCCACGTGACGTTGTCCACGGCCACGTTCAGATTGCTCACATTGAGCTGTACGGCGGGATCCACCGTCTCGTCGATGAATATCGCCTTGGCGGCACCGAGTCTGGTCCGCTCGACACCGATTTGCCAGGGCTTCGGGGCAGGCTCTCGACGAGAGGTGGAGGGCACGGCGGGCGCCCGCACGGGCTCAGCCTTCGGTGCCGGCGCTCCTGCCCCGCCCCCCGTGGCGATGGCGAGAATGTCGATCTGCCCGCTCTTGTCACGGCGAAGCCGTGCCTCGAGCCCGGAGAGATCCACGCGGCTCAGCGTCAGCTCTTGCCCCGCCAGATCGAAGCGCTTCAGACCGACGCCGAGGCGCGCCAGGGCGACCAGCGTCTCCTTGGTCCCCGGCCTTTCCAGCGCGATCTGGCTCACCGTCACGTCGCCACTCGCCACCACGGTCTGCACGCCTTCCGCCGTCGGTGTGTACTCGACACCAAGCTCGGTCCCGAGTACCGCCGCGAGCCTTACCGCCGGCGCCACGCTCTCGTCGGTGAAAGCGACCTTGGCGCCGTCGATTTTGACCCGCTCGACACGAACCTTCCAAGGCTTTGGCGCGGGCTCAACCTGCGGAGCCGGAGGCGCCAGGGGCGCGGGGGCGGACTCGGCCTTGGGCGCGGGGGCCTCACCGCCCGGCTTCGAGAAAGGAGCCAGAAGGTCGATCTGTCCGCTCTTGTCGCGACGGATCTGAGCATCGAACCCGGTCAGCTCCACGCTGCTGAGCGTCACGTCCCGACCCTCCAGGTCGAATCGCTTCAGACCGACGCCGAGCCGCCCCAGAGCGAGGAGCGGGTCCTTGGTCCCTGCGTTGACCAGGCCGACGCTCTCCACCGCCGCCTCTCCGCTCGCCTGCGCGGCTTGAATGCCCTCCACGGTGCGGGTGTAGGTGACGCTGAGCTCGGTCCGAAACGTGCCCGACGCGACGGCTCCGGCAATCGGTGGCGGGAGATAGGGCCGCACGCGCGTCAGGTTGAAGCCGGTGAGCTTGACGCTTCCCTCGACTCTCACGGGAGCCTGCTGGAATTTGTCCCAGCGGATTTCGAGGGCCGCCGTGCCCATGCGCAGGGACACCTTGAGGCGGCCGGGAGGGGAGTTGGGCCGCGTCGACACGCCGGACGTCTCGACCGCGAGATCCTGGATCGACCAGTCGGCCGCGGGTTTGACGGCCCGGTCCTCGACAATGAGCCGGCCGCGCTCGATGGCGGCGTGGTCGAGCATGAACGCCCACTTGGTTGGCTCGCGCGCGACGTCGGCTTTCTCGACTCCGGGCATCAGGTCCTGGAAGTTGAGCTCGCCGTTCTCGCCCCGCACGATACGCACCACGGGACCGACGAGACGGAAATCGCGGACGCGGATGTTGTGCCCCACGATTCCCCAGAGGGCCAGTCGTGCTTCGAGGCGCTCGAACTCGACGAAGGCCGCCCGCCCATCCCGCTCCGTCAACCGCAGCTTCTTGACGGCGATGTAACCCGTGAAGAGGTTGAGATCGATGTCTTCGATACTGATCTGGCGCCCGATGGTCTTGGGCACCTGCCGCACCACCACTTGGCGCACGATCTCGGGGAGCGAGGCAAAGAAGCTCGTGGTCAGGACGACTGCGAGCACCACGAGCACGATGCCGAGCTTGCCGAGACGGGCGAGCCAGCGGCGGGGCCAGTCCATACGCTCTACACGGGCGCCGTGCCCGCGGAAGGCTTCAGAAAGGTGTAGACGCTCGTGAAGTCCTTGCGCGCGAGGCCGTGCGACGAGGCGAGGCGATAGACCTGCTGGGCGGCCGGCGCGACGAAGAGTGGTATGCGCAGGTTGCGCGCGGCGTCCACGGCCAGTCCGACATCCTTGCACATCAGATCGGTCATGAAGCCGGGCGCGTAGCCGTTGGTCGAGGCGGCGCGCGCCACGAGGCCGGGCACGGGGTGCATGTTCTCCATCACCCAGGTGTTCCCAGAGGATTTCGCGATGACCTCGGTGACCGTCTTGAGGTCGACCCCGAAGCCTTCGGCGATGCGGAACGCCTCGCTCACCGCGACCGCGGTCACCCCCGCGATCAGGTTGTTGCAAAGCTTGGCCACCTCGCCGCTGCCCACGGGACCGACGTGAAACACATTCGCGCCCATGGCCTGAAGGGCGGGCAGGGCTGCCTGGAAATCTTCAACGGAGGCTCCCACCATGATGGCGAGGGTCCCGTCGATGGCCCGCGGCGTCCCCCCCGACACGGGCGCGTCCACGAAGCGCAGTCCGCGCTGGGCCGCCGCCCCGGCCACGCGACGCGAGGCGGCAGGGTCGACCGTGGACATGTCGATGCAGAGGGTGCCTTGGCGGGCCGCGTTGATGACGCCGCCGTCGCCGCCGTAGGCCGCTTCCACGTGGGGCGATGACGGCAGCATGGTGACGACGATATCTGCGCCGGCCACCGCTTCGGCCGCGGAGGCGGCCGCCGTCATGCCGGCGGCCGCCGCCGCCTTCACCGCCTCGGGGTTGAGGTCGTACGCCGCGACCGCGAAGCCCTTCTTGACCAGATTGGCGGCCATGGGGAGGCCCATGGTGCCGACGCCGATGAAGCCGATGCGTGTCATGCAGGGTCTCCTGGTTTGGACCGCAGTTCGATACCCGCCCACTCCTCGATGAGCCGCGCCACCGCCGTGTGGTCGAGCTCCGCCATGCCGCGCGCCACCGCCATCCGATACACCTCGGAGGCGACGCGGCCCATCATCGACGGCACGCCGCCCTCCTGGGCGAGGCGCGCGTAGCCGTCCACGTCCTTGAGCATGAGCCGGATGGCGAAGCCCGCGTCGAAGGCGCCGTTCAGAATGAATTTGGGGAACTTGTAGTCGCTGGCGTTCGAGCGTCCGGACGAGGCCTGAATGATCTCGACGGCCCGCGCCGGATCCACCCCCGCCTTGGCCGCCACCGCCACTGCTTCGATGGTGAGGGCGAGAATGCCCGCCGAGCACATGTTGTTGACCAGCTTGATGGCGTGCCCGGTGCCCACGGGCCCCGCGTGGAAGATGTGCTTGCCCATGCGCTCCAGCACGGGCCGGGCCTGATCGACAAGGGCGGCCGGGCCACCGACCATGATGGCGAGCGTCCCTTCCGTCGCCCCACGCACGCCGCCCGAGACGGGAGCGTCGATCAGATGAGCGCCCCGCCCCTCGACCTTCGGCGCGAGCTCGCGGGTGGCCGAGGGGTCGGCCGTGGTCATCTCGATGCAGAGAGAACCCGAGGTGAGAGCGGAGAGAAGCCCTTCCGGTCCTTCGAAGACCAGGCGCACTTCCCGCGACGACGGCACAATCGTGATGATAGTCCGCGCGGCCGAGGCGACCGCCGCGGGTGTATCGGCCCAGCGAGCCCCGCGCGCCCGCAAGGGCTCAGCCGCGCTCGCCCGCGCGTCGTGCACGACCAGAGGGTAGCCCGCGGTCAGCAATCGGCCCGCCATGGGTGCCCCCATATTCCCCAGCCCGATAAATCCAATCGTCTCCACGGATACCCTCCCTTCGCTCCCGTATACTACCGGAGCGATGCTCCTGGGGCTCGCCCTCGTTTGCGTAGCCGCGGTGTCGTGGGGCACCACGGGCAGCGTGATGAGCCTCCTTGCGAGGGACGGAGCTCCGAGCCCGCTTCTCGTCGGCTGGGCACGCATGGCCGGCGCCGCACCCTGTCTCCTCCTTGCCACCTGCTTCATACGGCCCGGCATCACCTCGGCGGGGCGTGAATCGAGGCTCGCCGTGCCCTGGACGTGGGTCGACTGGGCGAAGGCCGCCATACTCGGCCTCGCCATGGCGACCTATCAGCTCTGCTATTTCTGGGCGGTGCCACGCACGGGGGTGGCGTTGACGGCGCTCCTCGCCATCTGCTCTGCCCCGATCATGATCACGGCCGGGGCTGCTCTCACCCTCAAGGAACGGCCGGAGCGCTCGACCCTCGTCGCGCTCATCCTCGCGGTCGTCGGCGCCGCCATGGTCCTCGTGGGCCCCCGCACTGCCGAGGGCCGGCCGCGGGATTTCGCGGCGGGCGCCGTCGCGGCCGTCGGGGCGGGGCTGTGCTACGCGGTGTACGCCGTGACCGCCAAGGGGCTTCTCCATCGCGCCGCCCCCCTGCCCCTCGCGGCCGTCACCTTCAGCCTGGCCGCGCTTCTCCTCTCGCCCGCTCTGGTCATGGAGTCCAACGTCGCGGCCCAGCTCGCCGCAGGCTGGCCACTCCTCGTCTATCTGGGGCTGGTGCCCACGGCCGCCGCCTACGTGATCTTCGGAGCAGGGCTGCGTCGCGTCACGGTCACGGCGGCAGGTATCGCCACGCTGCTGGAGCCCGTGACCGCGGCGGCGCTCGGGGTGCTCGTCTTCGGGGAGCGTCTGAGCGCCCTGGGCTGGGCCGGCGCCGCGCTACTCCTGGGCGCGCTCGCGCTGCTGACCCGCTCCCGCTCAGGCCGCCAGTGACGCCGCGGAGGTCGCGAGACGGTACACCCGCACGGGCTCTTCCACGTTCTTGAGCTCGCGGACGCCCAGATCCTCGAGGTCGAACCATCCCTCGATGCGGCGTGCCGTTTCGGCTCCGATGAAGGCGCTGTCCCCCGCGCCCAGCGCGGCCAGCCTGGCCGCGACATTGGTCACGGGCCCGGAAGCGGTATAGGTCCAGCGGGTCGCGGCATTTCCTTCGATCTTCGTGGCGCCCACGGCCGCCGGGCCCGAGTTGACACCGACGTGGAGACGGATCGGCTCGTCGATCCCTCCCACCTCGTTGATCTCGTCGGCGCGACGGAGGATGCCCAGCGCCGTCTGCACGGCATTGCGCGCGTGACGCTCGGGCTCCTCGTCCTGGAAGATGACCATGAGACCGTCTCCCGCCGTCTCGTTGACATCCCCGCCATTGCGCAGGATCTCGTCGAGGAAGGCGCCGAAGTAGCGCTCGATCATGACGTTGACCCGGTCGGGATCGTGGCGCTCCGACAGGCTCGTATAGCCGGCCACGTCCACGAAGAGCACGGACACGTCCATCTCACGCTTGGCGAACTCGGGCGCCTCCGGCGCTTCCTCGATGAGCTCCTGGACCCGACGCGGCACGAATTTCGACAGGCTGGTGCGGATGGCCTCGAGGATCTCGACCCGACGAAGGCTGTCGGCGAGCTGTCGATTGGCCTCCTCGAGCGCCGAATAGGCCCGGGCGTTCTCGAGGGCGACCGCGCTCTGGTTGACGACCACGCGGAGCAGCCGCAGATCCTCCGTGGTATACGGCGCGCCCGAGCGTTTCTCGCCGAGGGCGAGCAGGCCGGTGACCCGATCGCCGAAGAGCAGGGGCACGACCAGCTCGGCGCCGAGGGCGCGCATCTGGGAGAGGCAGGCGTCGCGGCACGACGCCAGATCCGGATCGGCCTCGTGCTGCACGCGGGTGATGGGCTGACGATGCTGCGCGAGGTGTCTGGCCAGAGAGGAGTTGGCGGAGATGAGCCCGCTTGCGCCCATGGGCCCCGCGCTGCCCACGAGCACGCGATAACGCTCCTGTTCCTCTTCCAGCACGGCCAGGGTCAGCCGTGACGGAAAGAAGGACTCGTCCACCGTCCGCCCGATGAGGCCGGCGATGCGGTCGAGATCGAGCACGGTGGTCATGGTGCCGGACAGCCGCTCGATGGAGCGCTGCACGTCGAGGCGTTGCCGGAAGAAGAGCCGATCGACCACGCGCTGGGCGCGGGCGTAGAGCGGATTGAGGAAGAGGACGACGGCGAGGGCCAGCACGGCCGCGGTGGCGAGGGGGCTCGTGCCCATGCCGAGCCGCGTGAACACCACGTTGAGGGCGGTGATGGCCCCCGCGTAGGCGACGATCACCACGCCGGTCACGAGCACGTAGATGCTGCCGACTCGCACCACCGCGCGCACGTCGAAGAGCTCGTAGCGGACCATGGCGTACGTCACGGCCACCGGGAAGAGGAAGTCGAGCTTCCAGAGAAGGTTCAGGTAGGGCACGGCCGTGCCCGTCACGGCCTCGAGGGTCGTGCCCACGACAGGCCCCAGCTGCCCTACCGCGAAGCCCACGAGCAGCACGCGCGCCCGCTGGCGGGCGAGCGCGCTCGCCCCGCGCGCCGCCGTGATCGAGAGCGCGGCGATCAACACGAGGAGAGCCGACACCCAGTACATCGCGCTCGCCACCGGGATCAGCAAGAGCTCGTTCGGCGTGTGATCCGGAACGCGTGTCTGGAGGAGCACGGCGAGAAGCGCGGAAACGCCGTAGGCCAGCCAGATCATCCGGGGATGGCGCACAGCCCACGGCCGTCGCTCCGGGAAGGTTTGCGCCAGGTGCAGGTAGAGGGCGGGCGAGAAGGCCCAGGCGGTGAGGAAGATCACGTCGAAGCGGTAGGTGCTGACCGCATCGTGATAGAGCGTGGTGATCAGGAACCAGTTGAGACAGTAGAGCTGGAAGACACGCGCACCAGCAGCTCCGGGCTTGAGGACGAGAATGGCCGCCGCGAGCCCGAGGAAGAGAAGCCCCGGCAACAAACCCTCGAGCAGGAACCGGTCGAAGTCGCGGGGGGGCTCCGGCTTGCTCACGATGTCCGCCTCGACGAGCCGGCCACGACGATTGACCAGGTAGTGGAAGCTCGTGCCCGGCGGGTGGCGACGGACTTCTGCCTGGATCTGGCGACCGGAGTCGAGGCGGCGGCCGTCCATCGCGCGCAGAAAATCGAAGGGCTCGAGCCCGCCGCGCTCGACGCCCAGTCCGACGAGGAGGTTTCTCATCACGGAGAAGCCCGGATAGGGTTGGCCGATGAGTCTCCAGGCGTCGACGGTCGTCCAGCCTCCGAGAAAGAGAGCCAGGACGAGGAGTGCCCACCACCCGTGCTTTTCGCGCAGAGAAATTCTCCTTTGACCGCTTTAGATGCCTCGAACGAGCTCGAGGTCTCCACGACCTTGCTCACGGCGCGACTGAACGTGCAGTTGGGCACTACGCAGGAGTGCTTGCCCGAACCCCCGGCCACCATGACGTAGATGTCGTCGGGGGACGGCACCATGGGCAGGAGGGCCCGCTCGTCGGTGACCTTCTGCATCCAAAGTGGCCAGTCGTGCATACCCCACATGCCGCCCAGCTTGAGGCGCCGCAAGGGCAGGCGCGCGTGCTCGAACACGAAACGCTGCACGTCCGGCGCCGTGAGCCCGTCCGCGGCGATGGTCTGGGCGTGCTCGGGGCCCAACACCACCAGGAGCTGGCTCTGCGACATGTACCAGCCGACATTGGAACCGAGGGTGGCCGCCACGTCCGAGACGTTGTTGAGGATGCCCGCGGCCGTGGTCGAAACATGATCGTTGACGTTGTGCGGCCCCTCGCCGCCGAAGACGGTGACCACGCTCTGCTCCGGGGCGAAGCCCAGGCGCTTGCGCAGCGACGGCCAGGGCGCGCCGTGCTCCCGCTCGGCGATGGCGTAGGAGAACTTGGCTGGGCTTCCCTGCGTGGCCATGTCGTGGCGCCCCGGCCACGCGCCGCCCACGTTCAGAAGAATGAGCCGCATGGCGCGGCCGATCGTGGCATTGGCGCGGAAGCCCGGCCCGAAGAGGCCGGAGCCCGAGTGCATGCCGATGGCGCCCGCTATGGGACCGCTGACGATGATGAGGGGAGCCACGGGATGCGTGGTCGCCTGGACACCGTAGAGGTTGAAGGCGGGCTCGAGCACCGCCTTCACCGCGGCCACGATGACCGGGAAGTACACGGGCTCGCAGCCCGCCATCACGGCGTTGACCGCGAGCTTCTCGATGCTCGCCTGGCGCCAGAGCGGGGGCATGACGCCGAGAACGCGCTTCGGATCCTCGCGGGCGGCCGCGATCATCGCCCCCACCCGCTCGGGCGTGGGGGCCACGATGGGGAGCCCGTCGCACCAGTCCCGCTTGACGAACTCCGCATACACGTCTTCCTCGGGCAATTGCAGCTCACGAACCACGGACTCAGACACGGCGACCTCCCGGAATCGGATTAAAGGGCCTCGCGATGCGCGCTCACTTCGACAGTGTACCGCCCCTGAGCCGCGCGAGGGCGCCCCGGAACTCCACGTTCTGCGGCTCGATCGCGGTGGCGCGCTCGAGGTAACGCTGGGCCTCGTCCTTGCGTCCCAGCCACCACGACGCGACGCCGGCGAAGAAAAGCGCCTTGGGCTCCCCAGGCTCGCGCGCGAGCGCC
>Ga0137407_10000831_pt1 | contig 20276 bp, 20 predicted proteins | sample CZOMad2_2_16fung_FD_108410 | JGI IMG/M metagenome (GOLD analysis project Ga0137407, IMG submission 108410) | Vadose zone soil fungal communities from Angelo Coast Range Reserve, California, USA - CZOMad2_2_16fungal (Illumina Assembly) | ecosystem: Environmental > Terrestrial > Soil > Vadose... | reverse complement strand
TTCTTGCATCCGCGGAAGCTGCCTACATCACAGGCCAGGTACTATGTGTCGATGGCGGAATCGTGATGTAGGCTGGTAGGGACGCCGCGCTGCGGCGTCCGGTCGGCGCAGCGCGCCGATCCTGCCATTACGCGCGTTCCATGATGATAATACGTCCCTCCGCTACAAGAACAGTGGCGGCCGAGATAAGACATTCATAAACCGTGTTGGCGCGATCGCCGAACAGACGCGTCGCGTAAATGCGAAGCGGCAAATGAATGGAATCCAATCGTGTTACGTGTAACCGTCCCTCTCGCAGCGCGGCGAGATAACCCGGAGCTGCTGTCGTACCGGCCGACCGCGCTCGCAATCCTCCGTGCACTGCCGCGGCTTGCGCGCCGTATTCGAAAGCATGCAGGGCCGACAAGCACCCGTGGCGCCGCAGTGGATTAGCAGGATCGCGGTGTGTATTGGTGACGCACACAATGGTTCGATCATCCCATTGCGTGACCTCGTCCAACAGGCACATCAGACCGGAGTGGGGGATTAGCGTGCGAATCTCTGCTTTGTTAATCTGGATGCGGTTAACAAGCCTCATCTATTTGTTCTTACTTTCGAGCACCAGCGCCCGCGAAGCCTAATCCCAGAACGGGTAAAAATTAAACCAGTTATAAGGTGCAAGATGCACGTAGTGCTCCAGGCGCTTGGCGTACTGCTGCGCCCAGCGTCGGACGCTTTCGGCGCGACGATCGCGATCCAAAACGATCTCGTCGGCAAAATGTTCGAAGCAAATTTCGTAACGATTCCCGCCCCGGTAGAGGCCAAAAAACAAAATGACGGGACAATGCATCATGGCAGCAAGCAGAATGGGCCCGGCTGGAAACGTAGCGGGAGCGCCCAGGAACTGACATTGCGTTGTTTTGTCGCCACTGGCGACGCGGTCGCCCAACATTCCGACGAAAAAGCCGCGATCCAAACTCTCCTTGACCTGTATTAGTGTGTCGGGGCGGTCCGGTGCGATGACGATGCCTGCGATCCGGGGATTAAGCGCATCAAAAAATCGCGTGATGTTTTGGTTATGCGCCGTGTCCATCAACACTTTTAGAGGAAAGCCCCGCTGCATTACTCCGAGGGCGCGTAACACTTCGAAGCTACCCAGATGCGAGCCTAACAGGATACTTCCTCTGCCCCTTTCGATCTGACTTTGCAGGAGTTCTTTTCCATGAACGGTCACACCAAAGCGCGTGAACTCGCCGCGCAGCAGATAGACGCGATCCAGAATGGTCCCGGCGAAGCAATGAAAATGGCGGAACACATGCCACCAGTGGGCTGAACCGCCGCGCACGCGCTTCAAGTATTCGTAGGATCTCCGGCGCGCGGTACTTGCCGTGATCACAAAATAAAGTGTGATCGGGTATAGCAGCAGCCTGGCTGCCCGCCGTCCAATGTGCATCGCGATCCAGGCTAGTGCTTGCATCGAAGCTGGCGTGCCGAGTTCCGGGAAGCTGGCCCAGCGATCTGCTTCCGAAGTTTTACTCTCCAGAGCTTCCGGGATCATTTGAGGATGCTGTGTTCTGTCCAGAAATTGCGCCGGTGAAAAAATGCGGATAGATCTCGCGAATTCGATCAACGTCCGGTGCAACGTCGGTATGTCTGAAACCCGCGCGTGAAAAAGCGCGGCGCCACTGCTCTGCGGTTAGAAAACCCGGATTCGGGCGAACTTCCGGATCTGTCTGGACATTCGTAAAACTATCCAGAATCTGAAACATCAATTCAGGATAGATTGCTTGATTATCGTAAGGCCGCACGCATTCGCCGATTGCAAGCCAGCCATCGCTGGCCAGGGCCGAGCGGGCCTCATTCAAGCTAAACAAGAGATTCTTGGAGATATGCATCACGTTAACGGCATATACGAGATCGAATTCTCCGGGGGCGATTCCTTGAGTGTTCCACGGCAAATCGAGATCTAGCGCAGCCCATTCCAGCGCTAGATTCGGGTATTGCGCCGTCAGTTTACGTTGACTCAAACGACGAAAGTACGCGTTCGGCTCGGTGATAAGATACCGTTCCAAGCGTGGTAAGAGCCCATTTTCGGCGAGCAGTTGCACCAAAATTTCGCTGGCGCTGCCGGTGCCGGCGCCGAGCTCCAGAATGCGAAACGTCCGGCGAGTTGAAAGATGATCAACAGCTTGGGCGGCGCCTACCCAATTGTTCACCGCGTAGGTTAAATTATCGTTATGGAAATAGTTCAGCCACAGCGGGACCCCTTGTGGACCAAGCAGATTTTGATCACCACTTTGCTCGCCAACGGCAATGGCCGCATAGAGGCTTGCGGCGTGATCGAGCAAGTCCAGGGTCGCGGCGTTGCCGGGATCAATGGTGAGACCAATCGTTCGCAACGCCTTGAGACCGATCTGCCATGGCGCGTGGCGGAGACGATAAGAACGAATTTCTCCGTTGCTCTGCGCCTCTGCGCAGCCACTTTCGACAAGGCGTTCCAAGATCCAGCGTAAAGCGAATATGAAGCGCGGCTGAAACGAGAGCAGGCGACAAAGTTCATCGGCTGATCGCCATTCGGAGAGTTTGTCGATCAGATTCAACTGGCACGATAGATCAACGGCCAGCTCGATGCTGTAACGCTCCATCAGCTCAATGCTTTGATACAAGCGTTCGCTGAAGACGGCCGGTGGAAATCGCTGGAGCCACTGCGCCAGGCGCGGATCGCTGGGTCGAACCTCAAATTTAAGCGCGTCCAAGGGTGGCGCGTTCACGAAGTCAGTTTGTTTGCCAGGAAATTTCAAGTCGACCTTCAACTATCAGGCGATCGTCGATTCGGCAGCAAAAATTCACTTCGCCTGCGCGGTCATCACTCAGAGAAAAACCGATCGTAAACGGCTGCTCAGGCTTCAGTGGCACGAGAAACTTTACAGAGCGTATGCCGGTGAGTTGACAATCTTTGCGCCATTCGACCAACGCCGCGAGTACTTCGTCGAGGATCACCATCCCAGGGACAAGAGGCGTGCCCGGAAAATGCCCGGGCAAGCTGGGATGATTAGCGCCAATCGCCCGGCTAATTTCAAACATCATCGCGAACTTCGAGTTCTCCATCAAATCAGGCAACCTGGATGAGTCGTTGACCGATTACCTGCGGTCCAACGATTCTATCACCCGCCAGTTTCACCATTGTTTCTGACAAATGAGGCGAAGCCGAAGCGCCCTTGTGTCTCTGGGAGCGAGGATTCTCGAGCTGATGACCAGAGCTTCTCGTCATCAAACCGCGATGAGCCAAAACGCTGACAATACGCCTCGAAGGCTCTGAGGACTTCCTCCGCGGAAGAACCAAATTGCGATAGATGATATCGATGATTCCCAGGTTGCCTCTCGGCATGGCTTGCAACCAGGACATCCATACGCTGCTTTGCTTCCCTCGATAATGACCAGCCAAAATGGTCGTAGATTTGTCGGACCGCGGCCATGGGCTCGCGACAAATTTGGTCAAACTGTAAGTCGCAAATACGATTGTTGGCCAGGCGATCGCGTTCGCGCAAAAATTTGTTCACGGTCATCGACCAGTAATGAATTGCTTCGCGGCAGACCGTGAACGGATCTACGGCATCGCTAAAGGCGCTGCGAAGGATCGTCACGAGGCTCGATACCGAAGCCATTGCATCCACTGGCGTGCGATGGGTCTGCACGAACAGCGCATCCGGATATACCGACAGCAATGCCGGCAGGGCAAACATGTGAGTAGGCGCTTTCAATACCCAGCGTCGGGCAGCCCGCCGAAACTGCAGATGTTGAAGAAACCGACGATGATATTCGTAGGCCGGCCGTAGATTCTGCTGAAAAAACCAGGCGCGATAGGTTGGCACGTAATACATCGTATCGAACTGATCGCTCATAAAGGTGGGAGTCATAAGACCGATGCACTCCTGGGGAAGCTCTGCGCCCACCGCATGAACGTGGCGGAAAGTAGGTGCGAGCCAATTGAAGAACTTACAACTCTGGGTCGCGCGCCGAATTCGGCGTTTCTCCTCGACATGCGTAGGTGGCGATGGCGTCATCACTTCCCACATCAGGGGTGAGCGATGGTCGGGATCTGCAGCGAGCAAGTTATGTAACAGGGTTGTTCCGCTACGAGGCAACCCCACGATAAATAACGGTTCGCGGATTTCCTGACGTGCAATGTTGGGATAAAGCTGCCGATCCCGTTCCATTTGCAGCCGCGAGCACAACGTGTCCAAAACATTCGTTTTAAGGGCAATCTTTCCGATCAAGCTGAGGCGCGCTTCGCTCTGGCAGGACTCAAGCAAGCGCGACAGCGCTTCAAAAAAATCGCCGTCGAAATCATCGAAGTCGCAGCGTCGCTTTGCCGTCTCGATGAGATCACCTGCGCCGGCGCGCTTGGTTGGGACTGGGATGTTGTCCCACAAGGCGCCACATCGATTAAGGAGCCGAACAGGCAGGACTGAACGGGTTTGCTGCAGAGTAGTAGCAAAGGTCTTCATTCGGTTAAGGGCGTCATACTCGCAGCCATGGCGTTGGAGCGCTAATGGACTTTCGGGCTATGGAAATGAGACGGAGGGCGACAAGTCAAGCAGCGAATGGCAAGCGCACGGTTGCGCGCCGCGACTAATCGCATGATCGTCTCGGCATGCACACGGAGAAAGCAACTTTCGGCGCAGGCTGCTTCTGGGGAGTAGAAGAAACTTTTCGCAATTTAAAGGGGGTGTTGTCCACGGCTGTTGGATACGCAGGTGGGGCAACAGAGAATCCTACGTATGAAGATGTTTGCACCGATGGAACCGGACACGCTGAAGTCGTGGAAGTGGAATTCGATCCGTCACAGATCAGTTATGACGAGCTTTTGGATGTTTTCTGGTCGAACCATAATCCGACGACCTTGAACCGGCAGGGACCGGATGTGGGAAGGCAATATCGCTCGGTGATTTTTTATCATTCGCCCGAGCAAAAGGCAGACGCCATAGCTTCAAAAGAAAGAGTTGAAAAGAGCGGTCGCTTCAATCGCCCCGTTGTAACGCAAATCGAATCGGCACCGAAGTTCTGGCGCGCGGAAGAATATCATCAGCGATACCTGGAAAAGCGCGGCCAATCACATTGCGCGATCTGAACGTTAGCAGTTTTCCGCGATCTGCTTGAGTCCGCCCCGTTGAGAGCGCATGAGCCCGACTCGGCTCGATGGCGTGCTGCGATACGTCGAGGCACAACAAGAGCACCATCGCACTCGCACGTTTCAGGAAGAATACCGCGAGCTGCTGCGCAAGCACGCTGTTGATTTCGACGAGCGTTATGTCTGGAATTAAAACGAATCGTGGAGTGAATCGTGCTTTCAGCGCTGGCGCTTTTTGGTTGCCATTAACCTTGGGGCGATGCCCCAGGCTAGAATGATATGACGCCTTTGGCGCTTAACAGGTACCGAAGAGAAAGGCGAAATAGTCAGCTGAATATAACTTGCGCTGGCGCAATTTACGAGCGTACTCGATGCGTACTCTTATGGAATCTGAGCCTCAAGTAATTCGAACGAAGAATTTCACCGCCGACGCCGCCGACTTCATTCTTGAACAGGCGCACAAAGCGCTTGGCGAACGCAACGAATTCCGGATTGCTCTCTCGGGCGGGAACACTCCGCGGCCGGTTTATACCCGGATTGCGGCCGTCGGACATGACCTGCCATGGGATTCGGTTCGTATCACGTTTAGCGACGAGCGCTGCGTGCCACCCGACGATCAGCAGAGCAACTTCAGGATGGCTTGGGAAAGTCTTCTTGCGCCGGCTGCGGTTCCGGAAAAATCGATTCTGCGGATGCGCGGCGAAATTGACCCGCAAATTGCGGCACAGGAGTATCAAGACGCTCTCGGTCTCATGGCCAGCCAATGTGGCGAGCCAATTTATACGCACGACCTGCTTCTTCTCGGCTTGGGCGATGATGGTCATACGGCATCGCTTTTTCCCGGCACCGCTGCATTGGATGAGACGACGCGGCGGGTCGTCGCAAATTTTGTTCCCAAATTTAACACGTGGCGATTGACCTTCACATTTCCGCTCATCAATCGCGCGCGCCACGTATTGTTCCTGGTGGGCGCGGCGAAAAATCCCGGTTTGATCGAGCGCGTGTTAGAGGGCGATCGGCAGTTGCCTGCCGCGCGCGTAGATCCTTCAGCCGGAAAAGTGACGTGGATGATCGGGGAGTAGCACAGCCAAGGAATGACGGCTTCCCAGGCGTCGCATGTTGTGACGAAAGTTCTCAACTTGTGCGGACAAGTTATGAACCTGCCTCACCTGAAACACGACAGCTGAGAAGCCGTCGCTCCGTGTAGAATGATGCGCACCATCATTATTACAGGCTCGGCTGGATTAATTGGCTCTGAAACGGTGAGGCGTTTCGCCGGCGACGGCGCGCGCGTAGTCGGAATCGATAACGACATGCGCGCCGAATTTTTCGGCCCCGAAGCTTCGACCAGTAAAACGCGAGACGATTTGATCGCGAATGTTCATGGTTACGAGCATCATGACATGGACATTCGCGACGCCGCTGCGGTGACGGAGTTATTCAAACGGCACCGCGGCTCAATCGAGGCGATTGTGCATACCGCGTCGCAACCGTCGCACGACTGGGCAGCTCGCGATCCCCAAACAGACTTCACTGTCAATGCCAACGGCACGCTAAACTTACTGGAAGCTGCGAGAACATTTTCTCCCGAGGCGCCGTTTGTTTTTACATCAACGAACAAGGTTTATGGCGACACGCCAAATCGTTTGCCGTTGCGCGAACTGAAGAAACGCTGGGAAATCGAGCCGAGCCACGAATACGCGGATGGCATTTCCGAGACGATGAGCATTGATTACACGAAGCATTCGCTCTTCGGCGCGTCAAAAGTCGCCGGAGACATCCTGGTCCAGGAATACGGCCGCTATTTCGGAATGCCGACGGTATCTTTCCGCGGCGGTTGTCTCACCGGACCTGCGCACGCGGGAACGGAACTGCATGGTTTTCTTTCCTATCTGATGATCTGCGCTGTGACCGGCAGGCCTTACCGCGTTTTCGGTTACAAAGGCAAACAGGTGCGCGACAACATCCACAGTTTCGACCTGGTTGAAGCATTCGCCGAATTCATTCGCGCGCCGCGCGCCGGAGAAGTCTATAACATTGGAGGCAGCCGGCCCAGCAACTGTTCCATGCTCGAGGCCATCGAGATGTGCGAAGAAATCAGCGGCAAAAAACTGAACTGGACCTACGAGGAGACAAACCGCATCGGCGACCACATCTGGTGGATCAGCGACGTGCGAAAGTTCCAGTCACATTATCCAGACTGGAGATTTCGTTACGGGATGCGCGATATCCTCGAAGAAATTCATCAAGCGGTGTCAGGATGATTCACTTACCAAATGTGTCCCGCACATCGGATCAGATTTGTAGTCCACAGATTACGCAGATTTACGAAGATTTTTCGGTAGGGCGCGTCACTCCGGGCGCGCCGATCCCTACACGCAGAAACGGCGGGCGGGGGACTGCCAGGCCGATCGCAGATTCAAAATCTGTGTAAATCGGGACCGGGGAAATCTGTGGATGAACAGAAGGAGTGGTTTTGGCGTTAGCTCGGAACGTCTTTCGCTGGACGCTCAATACTCTTCGCCTTCGTCTTCTTTTGACGGCACGATGCGATCTTCGACGCCATAGGCATGGAGCATTACGGCGCCGAGATAAAAGAAAAAGAGGCCCAGGCCCCACCCGGCGGATGCGAAGGCGGCCAACAACACGAAAATCCCCACGGGAATCGCACCAACCATCCAGAGAAAACCCGCAAGCTTGTGTCCTTTATAGATGTGTCCCAAACCGGGAATGATGCTCAGGATCACCGCCACTGCGTCGCTCGCTTTGCCTTCCGCGGTTTCAGCCGTCGCGCTGCGCTTCCAATCGCACCGATCACACTTTTGCGCGTCCTTCGGCAGGAGATGGCCGCAATAGGGACAAGCCATCTTATCGCCTGTGCTCGGTTGAGGGCGAGCGGCCGGTGCATCAGTGTACTCTACGCTCATTGAATCAATGAAGGTTCACAAGCCGCGCGGAATTCGTCAAGCAAAGAGCGTGGAAAACAAAAGCGATGGCGGCTTAGGCGGTTTGGAGCAATGAAATCTGTAGAGCGTTTGATTCGCTTGCGAAAGCAAGCCTACCCTTCGCGCTAGCCGCCGATGTCGCTCGCCCGGCTCCATTGTAAGTCGCCGTTCCCCTTTGGAGGGCATTCGTTGCGGCGAGCGCCCTGCAATTATGCGAACCTGGAATTCTGACGCGATCGTTACCGTTTATTGGCCACCACTCGTCCGGCAGGCTTTCGCAGTTCCAACTTGGCGTTCACCTTCTCAATTTGCGCGGCCTGGTCTTTTACTGTTGCCGCGAGACGCGCAACCGTGTTTTCCAATTCCGCGATTCTCTTTTGTTGCTTTTGGAATTCATTGAGGTTTGCCTGGGGTTGGGCACCCTGGGGGCCCCGTGTTCTCACCTTCTGCCCGCTCGCATTGACAAGGCTCGTGCCTAAGTGGCCATCGGTATCGACGTACACAACGAGGGCGGTGGCCAGATTAACGGACGCCCCGGAGATGCCACCGATATACGTGTTGTCGTAAGGGGTCCCGCTGGCAGCAATCCCGCCAATGGAAAGCACGTTCGTGTCGCCGGGGAAACCCGGATCGCCGATGTAGACATTATTGCTGACGATGCCTGGGTCGGTACCGGCGTTAGCGCCTATCGCGGTGATGTAGTTGCCAGAGATCGCGTTTTCAAGTGCGAAGGCACCCACTGCAGTATTGTTGCTGCCGGTGTCGTTAAACACCATCGCGTCTGTTCCAACGGCAGTGTTCTGTGTGCCGCTGGTGTTGAGCAAAAGCGCCACGGCGCCGACGGCGGTGTTTGAATCTCCGTTATTAAGAATTAGCGCTCCAGCGCCGACGCCAGTGTTGAAGCTCGCGCTACTATTCAAGAAGAGCGACCTCCAACCAAGGCCGGTATTTCCAGCGCCAGTAGTGAGGCTGTTTAGTGCGCCGCACCCTTCCGCTGTCGTGAACCCGGGATAGCACCCGTCCGGTGTCGGACTGATCGCCTGCGCGAACGGTAAACACGCAAGGCAGCTGAGGATTATTGTGATCGATGTGATTTTTTGGTTTTTCATAGGGAGTTTTTTTTGTTTGGGACTTGTTACCAAGATTGCGGCCGCTTTGTCGAGCAAGAAACGATGCCACTCGAGTCGCTGGAGAGCGCACGCGTCTCACGTGCTGGTTTGAAAGCCTGGTCGTTGCTTCGCATCCGTTGCAGCGGCGCCGCGCCGAAACAGTCTTTGCTTCGGATCTGAATCGCCGAGGCCAGCGTGAGGCACGCAGGAAAAGTTCGCGAGCGCGTGGACGCGCTCGCCAGAGACGCGACATGCGTGCGCTACCCGGAGGCGCGATTGGTTTTGAATCGTGTTATTGATGTGTTTCGTGGGCAGAATTCGATTCCATGTTCATATCCTCCGGGTTATCCCCGGTTGGGAGCGTTTCTTTCTTTTACTGGTGCTATCTGCAAATGCGTTTGGCGCGGGACTGGATCGGTACTCGCAACTCGTGGTGAGCGATTCAGGTGCGAATCCGCGCAACGGCGTGCGGGTGACGTATCTTGGCACGAACAGTTACCAATTTGAATTCAAGAATCACGCACTACTTGTCGATCCTTATTTCTCGCGCGTAGATCTTCTGAGCGTTGCGCTTGGTGCGCGTATTCAACCGAACTCTTCGCGCATTGCTGATTCAATGCGCCACTTCGCGCCGACGGTCGACGCAATCCTGGTCACTCATGGACATTTCGATCATCTGCTCGATGTGCCAATTGTCATGTCGAAAACACATGCGCGTCTGATTGCTTCAAGGTCGAGCATAGATCTTGCGAAACGCGCCGGTGCATTGTCTGGCGACGCGGTCACGGCGGGAGATACTCGGCGGATCGGTCCGTGGAAAATTCGGGTGCTGGCGGCTACACACGACCGGCTTTTCGGGAAGGTGCCGTTTGATCGAGAGGAATCGCGCATTGTGGCTCCGCCGCAGCGTGCGGCGGATTGGATTTGCGGCGAACCATTGGCATTCCTCATTGAAGCGAACGGACAGCGCATTTATATCGATTCCGGTGGAACACTCGCGCAGATGCCGCCGCGCGAGCACGTGGATCTCGCGATCCTCGGCATGGCTTTGCCTGATTCGCGCGAACGATTGGCCGGTGGACTCGAACGTTTGCAACCGCGCTACATCCTGCCCAGTCACCAGGACAATTTCTTCCTGCCGTTGAGTGAGGGATTTCAGTTTGGACCGCTCACCGATTTCCCGACTGTACAACGCGAGTGCGCACGAGAGAATCGCGGCCGCTTGATTCTGCTGGATTATTTTCAGCCATGGACACTGCCACGGCAGCATAGCGCTGCCGTAAGCTCCAAATTCCAAGAGCCAAATCCCAAACAAAGGGTCAAATCCCAACGCTCAAATGGAAGATAGCGCTAAACCACGTGATCTAGAAGATCGAACGTTTCGGTTCGCAGAATCGGTGCGCGCATTCGTGACGCAACTGCCCAGGACAATCAGCAATTCGGAAGACGTTCGACAGCTCGTCCGCGCTTCAGGTTCCGTCGCGGCCAATTGGATTGAAGCGGACGAAGCACTTAGGAAGAAAGACTTTTTGATGCGTGTCAAAATTTGTCGAAAGGAAGCGAAAGAAAGTCGGTTGTTTCTGCGGCTGGTTGATGCGGGTTCAGCGAAAGCGACCGCATCTGCCTGCGACAAATTAGCGGACGAAGCACGCCAACTCACCCTGATTTTCTCTGCGATTATCGCAAAGAACGCGTGATCTGCTCTTTTGGAATTTGGCGATTGAGATTTGCCTGGGATTTGGGACTTGGGATTTGGGATTTCGCGCGGCAAGTTAGACGAAGATCAAAGAAAATCGATCTTGTGGCCATAGGACTTGAAACAGGCGCGGCGCGCGCGCGTTACGGTCTTCTACTTACAGCGCTGGCGCCTGTGGTTCCGCAAATTCTCGGGAGCGCGTTTAATATTTGGTACAACACGACGGTCATTGAGCCGCTGCTGGTTTCGCCTGCGCTAAAGCAACGTTTCGCCTGGACGTGGATACTCTACACTATCGTGGCCTTTCTGATCGGCCTCACTCTTTGGTTGAAACGAGTTCGGTCGCTCGGTGATTTCTTTCGTCGTCTTCAAGAGCGACAATCGGTCGAGGATCATAGACCGCCGCTAGAAAAACTGACCGAGGTCCGGCGGCAGTTGATTCATCTCCCATGGTTTGCCGCTGCCATTTGCGGTGCCGCCTGGTTTTTGTGTATACCGGTCTTTCTCGTAGCGCTTCTTCAAGTTCAAAGCCCGCTGGATCCACGATTGCTGTGGCATTTGCCAATTTCGTTCTGCGTTTCGGGCTTCATCGCAGTCACGCATGCATTTTTTCTGGTCGAACTCGCCAGTCACTGGGGATTGTTCCCAGTTTTCTTTCGTGACGTGCGCGCCGATCGCACACCGAACATCTTTACGCTCTCGCTCCGAGGCCGGGGAATCATGTGGGCGGTTTCCGCTTCAATTTGTCCGATCGTTTCACTTCTGCTGTTGATGTTTGCGCCACGCTCTCCGGCGATGAATGGCCAGTGGTTTGCTGTTTTCGTTGGAGTAGTGGGCATCGCGTTTGGGATTTTCACCGCCCTGGCGAATTCGATCACATGGTTCGCGAGCTCAAAGATAAGGAGAAATTACGTCAGACATTCGGCTTGCACGTTGGTAGACGCGCCGCCGAGCAAATCCTGGCGCGCGATCCTGGATTGAGCGGCGTCGAGGAAGAGATCACCGTCATGTTTGTGGACATGCGCTCGTGGACAGCGCGGGCAAGTACGAGTTCACCGCATGAAGTTGTCGAGATCATGAACGATTTCTTTCGCGTCACCGTCCGCGTGGTTGAAGAACAATATCGCGGCATGGTGAACAAATATTTGGGAGACGGATTCATGGCGATTTTTGGCGCCGGTGATGCCAGCTCAAATCACGCGTGCGATGCAGTGGCGGCCGGTCGAGAAATTTTGAGCGCTGTGAAAAAGCTAAATGACGAGCTCGTCGCAAGAAATCGCGCGCCGATCCAAATTGGAATTGGAATTCATTCCGGGCCGGCGATCGTGGGCAGCGTCGGTTCGCCGCAACGTCTGGAGTTTACTGCGATTGGAAATACGGTGAACATCGCCTCGCGCATAGAAGGGCTGACGAAAACGACGGGCAGACCGTTGCTTGTCACCGCGGCGGTGAGAGGGCGGACAGGGGATTCGTTCAGCTTCGAAGAGCTGCCTCCGCAGGAAGTGCGCGGGATCGACGGGCGAATGCGTGTGTTTGCGGTGCGCTCTGAAGGCGAGCCAAAGCGATGCGAGGACGGATCGCACTCCTAAAGCACTTGGTGCGAAATTAACGAAAGGCTCTTCTCGTTTCACGATAGCTTTGGGAGTGCGCGCGCGTCCGCGCGCCACCTTTCGGGAACTATTTTTCGCTGAAGGCGCAATCTCAACTTGCAGCCTGGGGCAGCGCCCCAGGAAAAGGAATATGAAACATTTCCTAGCGCTGAAAGCGCGATTCACTCCGGCGCGAGTTGAATCATGATTTGTGCCATGCCCCAATCGCTCACCAAAATTATTCTTCACGTGGTTTTTCAGCACGAAAATCGTGACGCCTGGCTCGATCCCGACGTCCGGCCGCGCATGCATGCACGGCCTTGATGTCGACGAGCGATACGTTTGGGATTGAATCATGTGCTAATTGAAACGCGCTTTTAGCGCTGGTGTCACGGATTTGAATTCCTGGGGCGATGCCCCAGGCTGGGTTGAGACCGCGCCTTTGGCGCGAAGCGCATGTCAGCCGCCGACTGTCTGACGTTGTAAACGCGCTGCTGTTACAAGAAACTAATCCTCAGCCATGGTTTCACTTTCTGATATCGTTTCTTACACCGACGAGTTTCTGCGCATTCGCGAGATAGGCGATTGGGACAACGCACTTAATGGTCTGCAGATTGAAAATTCAGGACGAGTCACGCGGATCGGCGCCGCGGTCGATGTTACAACACGTATTCTCACCAAGGCTGCAAAGAAAAATACCGATCTTTTGATTGTGCATCACGGTTTGTTCTGGCCCGGCTTGCAACCGGTCACAAGCGCGCTGCGCCGGCAATTGCAGCTCGCCTTTGAAAAAGACATCGCGCTCTACAGCGCGCATCTTCCTCTGGACGTTCATCCGAAAGTTGGCAACAACGCACACGTCATCGCCGCGCTTGGATTGAAATCCGCGGAGCCGTTTTTGGAAGAAAAAGGTCAACCAGTCGGTCTGAAAGCGCGCGCGTCGATGCCGTGCAGCGATCTCGTTCGTAAATTGCGGAAAGCACTCGGCGGTTCGATAAAGTCTTTTAATTTTGGTCCAAAACAGACGCGCGTAATTGGTGTTGTGACTGGTGGCGCAGGCTCGGAAATTTACCGGGTAGCACAGGAAAAGGTCGACACTTTCATCACCGGAGAAGCTCCGCACTGGGCTGCGGTTGCCGCTGAAGAGCTCGGCATGAATCTTCTGCTCGGCGGACATTACGCCACGGAAGTCTTCGGTGTAAAAGCGCTGGCTGCGCATTTATCCAAACGATTCAGAATTCCATGGGAATTTATCGATTGCCCAACGGGATTGTAGGAGAGGCATCGTGCCTGTGGGGCCAGCGGGCGTCTCGCCTGCTGAGCAGAACGATGCTGAAACCGTTTCAGGTGGTCCTCAATTCGGCAGGCAGGATGCCTGCCCGACCAACAGCCAGGATGGCTGTGTTACTATCGCTTATCATCGCGCCGGTCTCTATTTTCGGCGCACCGAAAAATCGAGTACTGCCGCAGTTGCCGGGATACAAGGCGGTGCCAGTCCACTACGGTCCGCTGAACAAGATGATCATATCGGTGCGCATCAACGGGCAGCCCGCAAATTTGCTCATCGATACCGGTTCAAATGAAATCATTCTCGATGCTGACGCAGCCGAATCGTTCGGTGTACGACCTTCACAGCGAGGCTGGCGCTACATTGGCTTCACGGAAATTAGTGGCCACCTGTTGCCCGTTGTTTTTGTGCAAAGCCTCACTGCAGGAGGCATGAATTTTGGTAGCAGCCCGGCGGTGCTTCGCAATTCGAGTCCCTCTGGCGCCGGAAAGGCTAAGGTCGACGGTGTCCTTGGATTGCAGACTCTGTTCCGTCACAAAGCGGTGATTAACTGCCGAACGAAATTTGTTTTTTTCAAGACCGACTATGCGCGCCAGACAAACCTGGTTGCCGCTGCTTTGTCGGCAAAATTCGCGAGGGTCTCTCTGCGTCGAGAGGCCAGCGGGGCGTTGACGGTGCCGTGCGCGATTCGCGGTCAATCGGCTCGTCTGCTCGTCGATACCGGCGCATTTGTGACCACGTTCAGCCAAGCTTTCTTCAGGTCGCTGGGAGTTGCGTCACAACCAACGCGCGTGTCTGCGCATTTTTCCAGCGGAGCGACTCAACAAATGAATGCTGGACGGATTAATGACCTGGCGATTGGCGATTTCAAGGTGCCGCCAGGAAAATTCGGCGTAGCTGCATTACCTCACTTCGCATTGCGGCAAGGCAGCACCAGAATCAGCGGCATTCTGGGAATCGACACGCTCTACAAGTGCAATGCCATTATCGATCTCGAGGGCATGAATCTCTTTTTGAAGTAAAACGCCACAGCCAGGTAATCCACAGATTCCCTCGGTTCCGATTTTCACAGATCTGGAAGCCATGAAGCCAGGAGTTCGTTCACGCGGATTTTCTGGGTTTCCTGGTGTCCAGATTCCGAATTTGTTGTTCACGTAAAGAGACTTCTCTCCCACGAAGAACAGCAATCTGTTCACGTGTATTCACAGCTTCCCTAGGGCATTATCTAGCTAAAAGATCAGTAAGCCTTCCCGATAAGGATTCTGCATTCCTAACTTTACACGCACGAAAAGTAATCGAAAATGCGCGACCACTTTGCCCCCAGCTCATCGGTTGATGGGTGAAAGAAACACAAAACCAAACACCAAACAAATTAGAAATCAGTAAATAATTAGATGAAAAAATCTTTAAGAATATCAATGGGCGCAGCGATCCTGTCCGGCGTAGCGAGCCTCGTATCCACAGCGTCGGCAGACCAAGTCGTCACTACCCCGAATGGAACTTGGGACGCTTATCCAGGACAATCGGCCACTTATTCAGCCGCAGTGCAGCAGCCGATCAACGCCGATGGTTCCAGCAACTTCAAGGCGAACGGCAGGGCTGTCATCCCCGTCAAGTTCGCCCTGTCCCAGGGGACCGGCCCCTTCGTGTTCGCGTCGATAGGCAGTGACACCTCAGCCGACAACGACTACTCGTACCTGAGCTTTACGCCGAACGCCACGGTGACGTTCAACCAAATCACGCAACTGTCAGCCGTCTATTCGTTCACACAGGGTAACTGCGGTGGCGGGTCCCTCCGCTGGTCAGTCCGCGTAAGCCCGACTCAATCCGTCTTCATCTACTATGGTGATTATCCGAACTTCGGGAATTGCACGTCTCCCACCCAGAGCGGGACGAACCTGATCGGCCTTTCGGACCTACGATACGACACCACACAGGTCGGCGGAACCTTCTACGACACCTACGCCCACGCCCAGGCACTGATAGGGAACACTCCGATCATCCGGGTATCGCTAGTGCTCGATAGCGGATGGCAGGCTGACCAGATCGTCACCCTAACCAGCGCGACGGTCGCCACGGGGACGTTTTCGGACACGTTCATACCGGGGCCGGTAACCCCACGGACTCCGATCTGCCCGACGAGTCAGGCGTTAATCGGCATTACAAAGGTAAGCACGTCTCCTACCGGAGATGTGAACGAGCCTATGACGATCCAGCCGCAGGACAACGACGGCATCTACCGGATCGTTGACTGCAAGTACATGTACAACCTGGCAACCAGCAGCCTAATGGGTGCTGGCACTTACGACGTGTACGCCACCATCGACGGCACGACGTTCCATGTTGCAACTTTTGACCTGAAGTAGCACTACTCGTCTCCCCTCAAACCGTAAGAAACCAGTTAGCGCCGAGAGGTGAAATTCCTCTCGGCGCCTTCTCTTTTTTCCAACCACGAATGAACACCCACCTTCCCAGGCGCAGACCTGTTTGAAGTCGGCGTTTCACAGAATGGAGCCAGCGGGAGCTGGGCGACCTGGAAGGGCAGGCCGAAAGCTGAGCGAGCGGGAACGAGTGAGTCAAACAGCCCTACAAATTCCGACGTTTATTGTGGGGCGTTCGCTGCGGTGAACGCCATTTCCCTGCTTGGTAGGACATGTACGCATAAATGGTACGCACTGCCGTCACGCCGCGCTTGACAGACGCAGCGCCTAACTGGCAAAAGAAACGCAAATTGCGTAAACCGCACGCATGTCTACCGCAGGGAACAGGGTAAAAACGCGCATTGTCGTTTTGGAAGAGCACCCGTTGCTTCGCCACGGGATCTGCGACTTTCTGAATTCCCAGCCGGATATGCTGGTGTGCGGCGAAAGTGACAACATTCGTAGCGCGCGTGACGAGATCGCCAGGTGCAAGCCGCAGTTGTTGGTAACCGCACTGCGTCTCGGTGCTGGCGACAGTTTGGAATTCGTTAAGGCGCTCAAGGCAGAACAACCCGCCTTGTTGATCCTTGTGTATTCCGCCTTTGAGGAAACGATCTTTGCAGAGCGAGCCTTGCGCGCTGGCGCCGATGGTTACGTAATGAAAAGCGCGCCCAAGGAAGAATTGTTGGCCGCGCTTCGGGAGATTCTGAACGGGAACATTTACGTTAGTCGGGATGTGGCGATGCGCGCGTTCAAGAAATCGCTGGAGGAGCGGCCAGAGCAACGTTCCACGAGCCACCGCAGTGGCGTTGAAAGACTGTCCGATCGTGAGATGCACATTTTCCAGTTATTGGGTTCGGGGCTTCGGAACCAGCAAATCGCGCGTTCGTTGAATCTCAGTGTAAAAACCGTTGAGACCCATCGCGAGAATATCAAACACAAGCTCGGCCTGAATAACAGCCACGAGTTGGTGGAGCGCGCCATCAAATATGTGGAGCAAACGTTTTTCCCGCCGACAAAAGGGACAGTTGGGATGAGCAGAAAAAAGAAGGTCGTTCGCTTCACCGCCGCCTGATCACCTAATCCACAGATTCACAGATCTGAATCAGGAAAGCAGGAAACCCCTCTGCCCTAATTTCTTTACTTCATTTTTATTTTGCTCTGCGACTCCGGGGATCTTCAGGTCCGGGGCGCCGGGTAGTGAAATTTTCGGCGTTTTTCTCTTCACTTAAGGGGACATTCCCAGAGGAAGAACGTCAAACTGTTCACGCCTTTTAACACAGTCACCTAAGGGGATTGTAACTAAAAGATCAGGGAGCACTACCTACCCAATAATGCCTGTTTTCACTTTACAGGGCGTTTCGCTCACGCAAACTCCGTGCTTTCAAACTTTGAAAACCCGGCTGCTCGAACTACACGACCGATTCGCTCGAGTTTCTAACCGAAGCCGAACTTCTTTCGCGCGTTGCACGCGGCAGTTTCCCCTGCAAGGACTCCATCTCCTCCTGCCTCTTTACCCCCAGTCCCCCCAGACTCTTTAACCCCAGACAACCCCCAGACCTTCTTTTAGCCTTACACACCCCAAACTGTTCCCCCCAGACTCCCTTTCTCCCGCCAGCGGCCTTTTGGTTGATTGTCTGTTGGACCGATGCCCGGAGCGACTTTAGGTCGACTTTTTCTCCGGGATGTTTTCCAGGTTGAGCTGCCGCGCCCAAAGCAAGCCCGACACCGATTGCTATCGCCACGACTGCTTCGTCGTAGTCATAGTACTTTCACGCTACTGTTTAGGTAAAAAGCGTCCAAAGATTTAGCATTACATTATTGTCATTGAGCCTCCAAAGCTCGCTCATCGCTGCCTTCGGCATCCCAAGCAAAATGAACACGAATCTTGCAAGGCGTCTGTGCCAGACACCAGACCTGCACTCGCCTTCGTCCCGCGGTCGCGGGATTCGTGGTTAGCTAAAAGTTCGTTTCGGCGAGGGCGACGTTCATGGCTTTTGTATCGTTAGGCTAACAATGGTTATCCTGACTTTGCCGCCTTGCACGCTGACACCGTGTGAGAATGAGTTGCCGCCGCCGAATACGATGTTCAACTTGCCGGCCTTTTGTACCACGTTGAGAAACCCCTTCATCCGTTGGGATGCGGGCTTGCCCCATACATTTGTCCACATGTTCGGTCGTATGGGAATCTGTAATGTCCGCAACTTGCCCGTAAGATTCGTTCCGAGAAAGCCACAGTTGACGCCGCTAGGCCACCAACGGTTATCTTCGCTAACGTAATCGTCATGCTGGACCTGTAACATCGGCCGTAGATTGGGTTTCAAACCAGGTGGCGCGGGCGCGGGATCTAATGAGACAAAACGCCGAGGCTTAGAGCCGAGTTTCTTCACCGTGTACTTGACAGTGATAATGTCGCCTACTCGCACTGCAGGACGATCAGTTTGTACTGCGTTTATGTGCGCGCCAGGCTTTAAGGCGACAACGAATCCGCCATCTTTTTGTTTGATCTTTACCCCACCATTCCACTCCGTCGTGTGCCAGTTCAGTGTGTGCAAATTCAAGTAGAGGAAAATCGTAATGATTTTTGAGCATTCCAGCATCCTCCCCAAGAACATTGCACATGATTGATCTCTTCTTCTGAGGGTTCAATCGGTCCGTTCGATTTGTTAATTTCTTCCCACGCGGTCGTTCTCGATCGGAATTCGCGGCGTGGTACTTGGCTACCGGAGACGTCGACAAGACCGCCAGCAACTGCACTGGTTCGGCCGCGTTCGACCCGTTTGGCAACGTTACGAGTCTACCATAAAAAGTAACAAAGGGCCGGTGATGAGCCGACCCTTTTTTATCAGGATACTTCGATTTTCGCTTGACAGGCCTTCTAAAAGCCTTTTTCCTACGCACTTATGCGTATGTTTTTCGTACGCAAGTAGACGTATTCAACCCCCAGAACAATCACGATAACCCCAGAACAATCACGATAACCCCAGAACAAAATCACCATAACCCCAGAACAAAATCACCATGAACCCCAGAACAAAAATCAGTCTCATAATTGTAACGTTATTGGCGGCCGCAGGAATCTTTTACGCCGCGAGTCCGACGTTCTTTACCTTTGCCCCCTCGCCAACAGGCATAGCTGCTTCGCCGGGTAAAATGTACGTAAGCGAATACTGCAATCCAACCCTCGATACGATCAGCGACCTTGGAGTTGTCTCGTTTTTCGCGACGCTTCCGGGCAACCCTGGCGAATGCAAAGAAAGATACCTGGCTATCTCTCCAGGTTTAGGGACGTGGGACCCGAACGACATTTACGTCACAGACGGCGATGTGGTCTATAAGGTCACGCCCGATGGGATTGGGGTCACGACGTTTGCGACGATGACAGGCTGTGGATACGACCACAGCGGGATTACGTTCGACCATGAGGGCACATTTGGCTTCGACATGATCGTGACATGCGGGAGTGGTGATATATGGCGTGTTGACTCGACTGGAACCACCCCCGTCCTCATTAAGAATCTGGGCCTTGGTGACGCCGAATATGAGGGGCCAGCTGTAGTGCCGCAAAGCTTCGGGCCGCTCGGCGGCCAGATCCTTGTGGCCGACGAAGACCATAGTGCTGTCCACGCAATCGACAATCTAGGTAACGTTACTCTAAATGTCTTCTCTTCTTTCTTCGGCGCGGAAGGCGTCCTGGTTATCCCGGGGACTCCGTGCAGCTTCGGCAACTCGAATGCCGTCTTAGTCTCGGCGCTTCAACAGCAGAGCAGCATCGTGAAACTTTCGACGAGCGATTTCACAGGGTTGGGTGGCGACATCCTCATTATGAGCGAGCAAGGCGCAGGAATCCTCCGGGAACACTGGAACGGCTCTGGTTACGATGCGACTGCATTCGATATGGCCAGCCTCCCCTACGAGGGCTCCACCTTCGTTGACTGCCCGGTTTCAACCCCTTCGCCGACTTCGACGGCAACAGCAACTGCCACTGCAACAGCAACCGCGACTGCTACGGCGACCGCCACCGCCACTGCAACAGCAACCGCGACTGCAACTGCAACTGCAACTGCGACTGCAACAGCAACCGCGACTGCTACAGCAACCGCTACTGCAACAGCGACT
>Ga0137407_10000829_pt1 | contig 20313 bp, 19 predicted proteins | sample CZOMad2_2_16fung_FD_108410 | JGI IMG/M metagenome (GOLD analysis project Ga0137407, IMG submission 108410) | Vadose zone soil fungal communities from Angelo Coast Range Reserve, California, USA - CZOMad2_2_16fungal (Illumina Assembly) | ecosystem: Environmental > Terrestrial > Soil > Vadose... | reverse complement strand
TGCTCTGCGCGGACGGCTCGCGCAGGCGGCGACGATCGCCGGCGCCGCGAAGCTCGGCCGCGCGGTCGGCCCGGAGGCGCTCGGCCACATCGACCTGATCGTGGCGGGCTCGGTCGCCGTCGATGCCCGCGGCGCGCGGCTCGGCAAGGGCGGCGGTTACAGCGATCTCGAGTTCGCGCTGGCGGCCGAACGCGGCGCCGTGGACGACGACACCCTCGTCGTGACCACGGTGCACGACGCGCAGGTCGTGCGCGGCGGCATCCCGATGACGCCGCACGACGTGCCCGTCGACGTCGTGGCGACGCCGACGCGCCTCATCCGCACGCGCCGGGCGTTCCCGCGGCCGGCCGGTATCCGCTGGGAGGAATTGAGCGCGGCGCAGATTGCGGCGATGCCGCCGCTGGCCGCGCTCGGCCGGTCTTCACGCCGGGGATAGACTGAAGGCATGGACGAGCAGGAGCGCGCCTGCCCCGCGTGTGGGGACGCCATCGAGGACGGCGAGGCCCTCGTCTTCTTCGACGGCGAGATGTACCACGTCGCGTGCGCGCCCGGCGCCCAGCCCTGGCCTCCGCCCCCGCGCCAACCCCGCTGGGACTGAGCGGGAGTAGAATCGGCCCGTCCCAGCGAGAGGGTCGACCGGACCCGGGAAGGAGCCGATCATGGCCGCTCAGGCGACCCCGAGCGTCGATGCCCTGTCCGACCCCGCGCGTGAAGCCGCGCGCCTCTACCAGGAGGGAATGATCGCCGGCGTCATCGGCGCCGCCACCGTGGCGCTGTGGTTCCTGCTGCTCGACACCGCTGCCGGCCGCCCGCTCTACACGCCGACCGTGCTCGGCACCGCCATCTTCCGGCGCAGCGCGCTCGCCTCACCCGAGACGCTGTCCGTCTCGCTGGAGATGGTCGGCATGTTCACGTGGGTCCACATGCTGGTCTTCGCGGCGCTGGGCGGCATCGCCTCGCGGCTGCTCGGGATGGTGGAGCGGAACCCGTCGTGGGGCTTCGGGCTGCTGCTGTTGGCCGTCGTCTTCGAGTTCGGCTTCGTCGCCGCCGCGGCGCTCCTCGCCGCACCGGTCCTGCGCGTCATTCCGTGGCCCTCCGTGCTCGCCGCGAACTTGCTGGCGGCGGCAGCGATGACCGCGTACTTCTGGCGGCGCCACCCGCACCTGGTCGTCAGCCCGTAGGATCGAGGCGCGTCACGGGTTCCCCGGGACGCGACGAGCGCATAGAGGAGTGCTTAGAGGAGTGCCCCGGCTGCGCCGGGGCACTTCCGAACGCTGGGGGGTGTGGGGGGCCATCTCGGGGCCCCCCACGTCCTTAGGTCTGTGTCGGACTCAGCCACGCGCGCGGGCCGGGCGGCGGCGTCCAGGCCGCGAAGCGGTCGAGCAGCTCGGCCGGCGTGTCGGCGAACAGCAGCAGCCCGAGGTGCTCGCGGCGCACGAAACCCTCGCCGACCGCATGCGACAGCCAGCGCAACAGCCCGTCGTAGTAGCCCGCGACGTTCAGCACTCCGACCGGCTTGGAATGAATCCCGAGCTGCGACCACGTGAGCACCTCGAGCGCCTCCTCGAACGTGCCGAGACCGCCGGGCAGCGCGATGAAGCCGTCGGCCAGCGAATTCATCGTCGCCTTGCGCTCGTGCATGCTCTCGACGAGGCGCAGCTCGCTGAGGCCCGCGTGCGCGAGCTCTTTCGTGGCGAGCGGCCGCGGGATCACGCCGACGACCTCGACGCCCGCCGCCAGCGCCGCGTCGGCGAGCACGCCCATGAGCCCGACGGAGCCGCCGCCGTAGACGATGCCGAGCCCGCGCGCCGCGCACGCCGTGGCCAGCGCGCGCGCGGCGGCCGCGTATTCCGGCCGGGTGCCGGCGTTGGAGCCGGCGAATACGCAGACGCGCTTCACGCCCGGCCGAGCCAGTCGCGCGCGAACTCGTCGGACAGGCTGCCCGTGTAGACCTCCTCGACCGGTCCCTCGAGCCGTAGTGACCAGTCGGGTCGTACCTCGATGACGAGCGTGCCGCCGGGCATCCTCACCGTGATGCGCCCGGCGCGGCAGTGGCCGTTCTTCACGGCCGCCGACGCCGCGCCGCAGGACGACGAGCCCGAGGCCAGCGTGTAGCCGGCGCCGCGCTCCCAGATCAGGATGTCGAGCGTGTCGGGTCCGGCGGCGCGCGCGAACTGGACGTTGGTGCGCTGCGGGAACGCGGGATGGCGCTCGAGCAGCGGGCCGACGCGCCTGGCCTCGCCCTCGTCCAGACGGTCCACGAAGACGACGCAGTGCGGGTTGCCCACGGACACGACCGTCGCCGTGACCTTGCCGCCATCCGGCAGCACGAGCGGCACCGCCACCGCCTCGCGGTCAGGGCCGGTCATCGGAATCGCGGAGGAGCGGAAGCTCGCCGTGCCCATCTCGACGGTGACGAAGTTGACCCGGCCGTCGCGCACGTGGCACGTGCACTCGACCACACCGCCCTTGGTGTCGACGCGGAACGTCGCGCGCCCGCCCGCGTGCCCGTGGTCCCACAGGTACTTGGCGAAGATGCGCAGGCCGTTGCCCGATTTCTCGGCCTCGCTGCCGTCGGGATTGAAGATGCGCAGGCCGAAGTCCGCGCGCGTCGACGGCACGTTCAGCAAGATCCCGTCGGAGCCCACACCCCAGTTGCGGTCGCAGACGCGCGCGATGGCCCGCGTGTCGAGCGGGCGCGGCAGGTCGGCCTCGTCCATGACGATGTAGTCGTTGCCGAGCCCGTGGCCCTTGGTGAACGGGATCATGCGCGCGCGAGGTCCACGCGGCGGCCGGTGGCGGCGGAGAGATAGCCGGCGTAGATGACCTCGACTGTCTCGCGCGCGAGCGGCCCGCCCGAGAGCGGCTCGCGCCGCTGGGCAATAGCGGCCACGAAGTCCTCCAGCTCTTGCGGATAGCCGCGGATCCAGTCCTCCTCGGGGGCCGGGAACTGCCAGCCGCCCTTCGTCTCCACCTTCTCGCTGATGTACTCGTCGCCCCACACGGCGGGGTCGGGCGCGTAGGCCGTCATCGTCGTGTTCGGTGTGATGTTGGCGTTGATCACCGCATTGGTGAGATAGGCGGTCACGGTGTTCCGGACGCCGCCGAGCGTGACGTCGTTGCTGTGCACGGTGGCCTTGGTGCCGTCCTCGAACGTGATGAGCGCCACCGACCAGTCCTCGACGTCCTCCACCGCCGTCCGGTGGTGCGGCGTCTTGCCCGCGATGCCGGGCAGCTTCGTCAGCTGCGCGACGTCGGCCAGCACCGAGCGCGCGCGGATGGGTTTCCCCGAGCGCTTGAGGCCCTCGTAGTGCTTGAGGTGGAGCACGACGCCGACGGGATGGCTGCCCATGCGCAGCAGCGCGCCGCCGCCCGCCGTCTGCCAGCGCCGGGCGTAGGCCGAGTGCGAGCCGGAGTGGCTCTCCTCCGCGCGCAGTTCCATGATGGCGCCGCCGCTCGCGTCCAGCAGCCGCCGCAGCTTGGCCACCGGCGGCGCGTAGACGAAGTCCTCCGCGTAGCAGAGGACGACGCCGGCTTTGGCGACGGCGTCGAGCACGGCGTCGGCGTTGCGCAGGGCCGTATCGAGCATCCGCTGGCGGTCGACGTCGGCGGGACCGAAGAAGCCGGTGAGCGGCTTCTCGACGATCACGTGCTTGCCGGCGCGCGCGGCGGCGAGGGCGATCTCGTGGTGGCTGTCGGTGGTCGAGCACACGTCCACGACGTCCACGTCGGGGCTCTCGACCAGCTGCCGCACGTCGGTGAACACGCGCGGGATGTCGTGATGCTCGGCGAACGTCTCGACGTCGGCGCGCGTGCGCGAGCAGACGGCGGCCAGCCTCACGCGGGCGGGAACGAGCGGACGGTAGTTGACGGCGTGCAGGTCCGCCGCGAAGCGAGCGCCGACGATGCCGACACCGAGGGCCGGCACGCCGTTCGTCCTAACGCTGCGCGATGGGAACGTAGGTGGCGCGCGTGGCGCCCGTGTACTCGGCGCGCGGCCGGATCAGCCGGTTGTTACCGTGCTGCTCGAGCACGTGGGCGGCCCAGCCGGCCACGCGGCTCATCGCGAAGATCGGCGTGAACTGGTCGGTGGGGATGCCCATGGCCGCGTAGCCCGCGCCGGAGTAGAGGTCCACGTTCGGGTAGATGTGCTTGTCCTCGGTCATCACGCGAGCGACGGTGGTGAGGATCTTCACCTTGCTCTCGTCGCCGTTCTGGCGGCCGAGCTCGGTGGCCAGTCGGCGCAGGTGCTTGGCGCGCGGATCCTCCACGCGATAGACGCGGTGGCCGAAGCCCATGATGCGAGCCTTGTCGGCGATGGCCTTCTTGATCCACGCCTCCGCCTTCGCCGGGTCCTTGATCTTGTCGACCATCAGCATGACCTGCTCGTTGGCGCCGCCGTGCAGCGGGCCCTTGAGGGCGCCGATGGCCGAGGTGATCGCCGAGTACATGTCCGAGAGCGTGGCGGCAGTGACGCGCGCCGCGAACGTCGAGGCGTTGAACTCGTGATCGGCGTGCAGGATCAGCGCGACGTCGAACGTCTTCACGGCGAGGTCGGTCGGCTTCTTGGCGAACATCATGTAGAGGAAGTTGGCCGACAGATTCAGCTTCGGGTTCGGCGCCACCGGCGTCTTGCCGCGGCGCAGGCGCTCCCAGGCGGCCACCAGCGTCGGCATCTGCGCGGTCAGCCGGATGGCCTTGCGGATCTCGGCCTCGCGCGACTGGTCGTCGTGGTCGGGATCGAACGCGGACAGCGCGGAGACGCCGGTGCGGAGCACCTCCATCGGCGTCGTCTTCCTCGGCAGCGTGCGGAGCAGCGCGAGGAGCTTGGGCGGCAGCCTGCGCGTCGCCGTCGAATTCAGCGTCTTGTAGAAGGCGTCGTACTCCTTCTTCGACGGCAGCGCGCCGAACCAGAGGAGGTAGACGACCTCCTCGAACGTGGACTGCGCGGCCAGGTCGTCCACGTCGTAGCCCCGGTAGATCAGGCGGCCTTCCCGGCCGTCGATGAAGCAGATGTCCGACGTCGAAACGACGACGTCCTCGAGGCCGGCTTTGTTGACGATGCTCATGGCGCCTTGTCTCCTCGCGGGGTGAGGTCGAAACGAGTGGTTTGTATCATAACCCACATGCCCGTCATCGACTTCTACGACCGCCATCCGATCAGCGAGGCCCAGGTGCTCGACGCCGTGCGGCGCGTGCGCGGCGGGGGCGACGGGGCGCTCACCGCCGACGACCTCTTTCCCTTCGACCAGGACCACTATGGCGGCCTGGGTGCGGTGGACGCGCTGGCGCGCCACGCCGGCATCACCGCCACCTCCCGCGTCCTTGACATCTGTGCCGGCCTGGGAGGTCCCGCGCGCTTCCTCGCGTCCCGGCGCGGCTGCCGCGTGGTCGGCGTCGAGCTGAATGCCGGCCGCGCGGCGGGGATGCAGCGGCTGAGCCGCCTCGTGGGCCTGGGGCGCATGGTTTGCGTGGTCCGCAGCGACGCCACCGCCCTGCCGCTCGCCGCCGCGCGCTTCGACGCCTGCGTGAGCCAGGAGGCGCTGCTGCACGTGGCCGACAAGGCGGCGGTGCTGGCCGAGGCGCGGCGCGTGCTCGTTCCCGGCGGCCGACTGGCCTTCAGCGACTGGATCGCGCATCCGGGGCTGGGCGACCTCGAGCGCGCGCGGCTCCAGGACTGGATGGCAGCGGTCACCCTGCAGTCGCTGGACGGCTACCGCGCGCTGCTCGGTCGCGCGGGCTTCCGCTCCGTGGAGGCGGAGGACCTCACCGACGACTGGCGGGCGATCCTGAGGGAGCGGCTCGTGATGTACCGCGCGCTCCGCGAGGAGACCGTGCGCCGCCTCGGCGAGGCACGCTATCGCGAGTACGACGCGCTCTACGCGTTCTTCGTGGGGCTGGTCGAGTCGGGCAAGCTCGGCGGGGGCCGCTTCAGCGCGACGCGATGAGCGACCTGGTTGATTTTGTCATTCGGCACGGCGAGGCGCTCATCTTCGTCTACGTGTTTGCCGATCAGATCGGCGTGCCGCTGCCGGCCGTTCCCGCCTTGCTCGCGATGGGCGCCCTTGCGGCGGTGGGCAAGCTGAACTTCGCTGTCGCGCTTCTGTTGAGCGTCCTGGCTTCCCTGCTCGCGGACACCATCTGGTACACGCTGGGCCGGACGCGCGGAAGTCGCGTTCTCCGTCTCCTGTGTAAGATTTCGCTCGAGCCCGATTCGTGCGTGCGCCGCACGGAGGACGTCTTTCTTCGCTACGGGGTGCGCTCACTCCTGATCGCGAAATTCATCCCCGGTCTGAGCACGGTGGCCCCTCCGCTCGCCGGAATGGTCGGTGTCGGCCTGCCGCGCTTCACCGTGTACAGCGCCGTGGCCGCGCTCCTGTGGGCGGGGACCTGGGGCGGCCTCGGCTATCTGGCCGGGGACGCTCTTCAGCGCGTCACGGTTGAGAGCGGCCGCCTCGGCACGATGCTCGTCACGCTCGTCGCGGCCGCAGTCGTCATCTATATCGCCGTCAAGTGGGCTCAGCGCCGGCGCTTTCTCCGCAGTCTGCGCATCGCCCGTGTCAGCCAGGAGGAGCTGAAGCGGGACTTCGATGCTGGCAAGGCGATGCTCGTCGTCGACCTCCGTTCCGACCTGGACGCCGCCGCCATCCCCTTCACGATCCCGGGCGCGCTGAGAATCGCCGTCGAGGAGCTCGAGCGGCGACACCAAGACATCCCGCGCGACCGTGACGTGATCGTGTACTGCTCCTGACCGAACGAGGCGACAAGCGCCCGGGTGGCGCTCGCTCTCAAGCGGCGGGGCGTGACCCGCGTGAGACCTCTCGAGGGCGGGTTTCCTGCGTGGCAGGAGCGGGGGTACCCGGTCGAGGCGATCAGCGGATCTTCTTGAGCAGGTCGCCGAGGCCCTTGTCGATCTTGCCGCGGTCCACGTCACGCAGGATCGTGGCCGGGTTCACGCGGATCGACGGCGACGACGCGTGGCCGGTGACCTTCGCCTTCAGCTCGCCGCGCCCGTGCGAGATCGTCATGTCGAGGTCCATGCGCTCCGTGGCGAAGCCGTACGAGCCGGCGATGAGGATCTTCATCGGACGGCTCGTGTAGAGCAGGTCCTTCGTGGTGAGCACGCCGTTGACGATCTGGTAGGTCCCGGTGATGGAGTCGAACTCGAGCGGGGAGTCGCCGACGTTGGGGAGATCCGCGCTCAGCAGCGAGGACACGGCGCCGCCCAGACGCACGATGCCGCCCAGGAGCGCGAGGGCGCGCGAGCCCACCACCTTCCCGCGCCCGATCTTCAACACCCCCGGGCCCGAGAGCGTGTTGAACACGTCGTGGGCGCTGAACGACGTGGCGCCGGTGAGGTCGAGCGGACCGGTGATCGCATAACCCTGGCAGAGGTAGTCCACGAGCGCCTTCTCGAGCGGCAGCGCCTTGATGCCGAGGTCCGTGAGCTGCACGCGCAGGCCCTGCGCCAGCGACAGCGAGAGCTGGCCGGTGATCGTGCCGTCGCCGAGCGCCGTCGTGAGCGGGCGCGCCGCGAGCAGCTGGTCGCGATAGCCGGCGTTGAGCCTGAGCGTGCCGAGCGTCAGCGTGCGCCGCTTGGGCTCGGGACACGAGGGCTGCAGCTGCGACACCGAGGGCTTGGCGAGCTCGATGTCGCCCGCCACGGCCGGCGAGCCGAGCGTGCCCGACAGCGCAAGCTTCCCCTTGAGGGATCCGCCGAACGCCGGTGTGGGGCCCAGCGCGTTCTTCACGAGGTCGCCGATGTCCTTGCCGTCGAGGGTGACCACGCCGCGCAGCGGCGCCTCGGTCAGCGACTTGCCGCCGTTGAGCGCGACCTGGCCGTCGGCGACCTTCACGACGAGGTCGCCCGGCTTCACCTTGAAGTCGCCCTTGAACGTGAGCTGGGGCGCTCCGCCGGTGATCGTGAGGCCGAGGTCCTCGACGCGATACTGGGACGTCGCGCCGGCCTTGGCGTGCGAGACGTAGGCGACGGCGCCGTGGTCGATCGAGATCGCCGCCGCCCGCGCGGCGCCGCCCCCGCCCGTCCCACCGCCGCCGCGCGGCGCGCGCTCACCCGCCTTCGGGTCCGACGGCGGCTCCTTCGCGCCGGTACCGAGCGTCGAAATGTTCATGCGACCGTCGGCGGCCTGGATGACCGTGATGACCGGCTTCGTGAGCTTGACGTCGCCGAGCTCCACGCGGCCGGTGAGCAGCGGGAAGAGCTTGAGGCGGACCTTGCCCGTCTCCAGCCTCAGAAAGGGCTCGGTGCCGAAGTGCGGGTCCTCCGCGATCTCGAGGCCGTGGAGCGCGACGGCGGGCAGCGGCAGGACCGAGATCGACATCGAGCGGAATTTCACGGGGCGGCCCAGCGCCTGGGAAGCGTTGGAGGCGATCAGCGCCTGCACCCGCGGCGTGTCGACCAGGAACGGAACGAGGATGAGCGCCGCCACGACGAGGACCACCACCGCCGCGACGGCGCCCACGAGCCACTTCACCGGCCGCCTCACGAGAAGCCTCCGATTACGAGCTCTGGATGGCGGACAGCCTCCACGGGTTCGGCCCGACCGGACGCGCGAACGTCCAGAACTCCTCGAACTCCTGCGGCGCCTTCGCGCCCGCGACCACCGCGCCCGTGGCGTCGTCCACGGTGTAGTCGACGAGCGAGCCGGCGAGGCAGACGGTCACGAAGTCCTGGCCCGACTCCTGCCAGGCCTCGGTGACGTCGGCCGCCCGGAGGTTCATCGCCTCCATGCGGTTGGTCTGTCGCGCCGCGCGCAGCCGATCGCACTGCTCGGTGAGCTCCGTGTACATCCGCGAGGTGAGTCGCCCGCTCACCGGGCTCATGTCGCGGGCCGTCAGCGCCCGCTGCACGTCGCCGAAGAGGCCGCGCGCCGCGTCGGCGACGAATCCGGGATCGAACGTCGGATCCATCGAGCGGATATGGCCCAGTCCGCGGTCGAGGTCGCTCGCCACGGCGGGCGCGGGCTCCTGCACGGGCGCCGCGCCGCCGCCGTAGGACGAGGTGCCGCCGGCGTACGACGAGCCGCTGTCGTAGGGAGCCCCGGCCGTTGCGTACGCCGGCTGCTGCTGGCGCCGGGAGTTCATGAAGCGGAACAGCAGGAAGAGCCCGCCGCCGATCAAGAGGATTTCCAGGAGGCCGAAGCCGCCGCCAAAGCCGTGGCCGAAACCGCCGAACAGCATGCTACCGAGCAGCCCGCCGAGCGCGAAGCCGGCAAGACCGCCCATCAGCCCGCCCATCCAACCGCGCGACGGCTGCGCCGGCGCGGGCGTCGGCGACGAGAGCTGCCGTGAGGGGCTCGAGGGATTCGTGGGGGACGTCGGCGCGGGCCGGGCCGGCGTGGACGACGAGCGCGAGCCGCGGCTGCCGCCGCTGCCGGCGCGCGCGAACGCCTCGCCGGCCTGTAGGGCGAGTAGCGCCGCGAGCGTGAGCGCCGCAACTGCCAGGGTGGACCGTCTCATGGCGCACCTCCTCGGGGCTCATTCTATCCGCTATCCCCGCGCGCGCAGGTCTTTCTTCAGGATTTTGCCCGTGGGGTTCTTGGGCAGCGCCGGGACGAACTCGATGCGGCCCGGCACCTTGTAGTCGGCGACGGCGGCACGGCAGAGCGCCTGCAGCTCCTCGGCCGACGCGCGGGCGCCCTCGACGAGCACCACGAACGCCTTCACCGCCTCGCCCCGCACGGGATCGGCGATGCCGACGACGGCCGCCTCCTTCACCGCCGCGTGGCGGAACAGCACCTCCTCGACCTCTCGCGGGAAGACCTTGAAACCCGAGACGTTGATCATGTCCTTCACGCGGTCGACGATGAAGAAGTAGCCGTCGGCGTCGCGATAACCGATGTCGCCGGAGTGGAACCAGCCGTCGCGGATCGACTCCGTGGTGGCGGCGGCGTTCGCGAAGTAACCCTTCATGACGTTCGGCCCCTTGATCACGATCTCGCCAAGCTCCCCGTCGGCAACCTCACGGTCCTCGGGATCCACGATCTTCATCTCCACGTTCTCGATCGGCGTGCCGACCGAGCCGGGCTTGAAGGCGACGTCGTGGTTGTAGGAAGCGAAGGGCGAGGTCTCGGTGAGGCCGTAGCCCTGCTGGATGAATCGGCCGAAGCGCGCGTGCCAGCGACGCTCGACGTCGGTGGGCAGCGTGGCGGCGGCCGAGAAGTAGAGCCGCACCGAGGCGAAGTCGAGCGGCCGCTCCATGGCGAGGAACAGGATGTACATCGTCGGCACGGCGTAGAAGATCGTGATGCGCTCCGCCGCGATCGCGTCCACGAAGGCGTCGGGGACGAACCGCTCGTGCATCACCATCGTGCCCCCGGCCGTCACCAGCGAGTTCATGATCGCGTTCTGGCCGAAGCAGTGGAACATCGGCAGCGCGCAGAGGCCGCGGTCGTCGGGATTCAGCTTCAGGTGGTGCACGGTCGCGTAGGCGTTGGAGATCACGTTGGCGTGCGTGAGCATCACGCCCTTGGGGCGCCCCGTGGTGGCCGACGTATAGAGGATGGCCGCCGTCTCCTCGCGCTCGAGGTCGAGGGCGCGTCGCGGCGCCCCGCGCAGCGAGGCGAGGTCCTTGGCGTTGAGCAGGTGGCGCAGCGACGGCATCCGATCGCGCGTCGGCAGGTTGGCCGAGACGGGATCGGCGGTGATCACGACCGTCGGCTTCGCGTCGCCGACGATGTACTCGATCTCCTCGGCTTTGTAGGTGACGTTCAGGGAGAGCGGCACCAGCCCGCACTTCTGCGCGGCGTAGTACGCGAGCGCGAACTCCGGCCAGTTCGGCAGGTGCAGGCCAAGCCGCTCTCCAGGGGAAAGACCGAGCCCGGCGAACCCGCCCGCGAGCGCGGAGACGGCGGCGTCCAGCTCGCGGTACGTCCAGCACCGGTCACCGGCCACGAGCGCGGTCCGGTCGGCGTGGTAGAGCGCCGAGCGCTCGAGCAGCTGCGCGACGTTCACGGAATCAGGAGCACCTTGCCCGTCGTCTTGCGCCCCTCGAGCGCGCGGTGCGCCTCCGCGGCGTCCTTGAGCGGGAACTCGAACTCCATGCGCAGCGTCAGCTTGCCCTCGCGGATCCAGCCGAACAGGTCGGCCGCGCGCTGCTGCAGCTCCTCGCGCGTGGCGATGTAGTGGACCAGGCTCGGGCGCGTGAGGAACAGCGAGCCCTTGGCGTTGAGGATCTGCGGGTCGATCATGCCGATGGGCCCGCTCGACTGGCCGAAGAGCGCGATCATGCCGCGGCTCGCGCAGGAGTTGAGGCTGCCCTCCCACGTGTCCTTGCCGACCGAGTCGTAGACGACCTGCAAGCCCTTGCCGCCTGTGATGCGCTTCACCTCGGCCGCGAAGTCCTGCTTCGTGTAGAGGATGGTCTCGTCGGCGCCCGCCTCGCGCGCGAGCTTGGCCTTCTCGTCGGTCGACACGGTGCCGATCACGCGCGCGCCGCGCAGCCGCGCGATCTGGCAGAGGATCAGACCGACGCCGCCGGCCGCCGCGTGCACGAGGCACGTGTCGCCCTTCTTCAGCGGGAAGGTCGAGCACGCGAGATAGTGCGCGGTCATCCCCTGCAGCATGACGGCCGCGCCCTGCTTGGTCGACACGCCCTGCGGCAGCACCACGAGCCGGGCGGCGGGCACGGCCGCGTACTGCGCATAGGCGCCGGGCACGCCCGTGTAGGCGACCTTGTCGCCGACCTTCACCTCCGTCACGCCGGGGCCGACGGCCGTCACGGTGCCACCGGCCTCGAGGCCGAGCGTGAGCGGCATCTCGAGCTTGTAGAGGCCGCTGCGCTGATAGACGTCGACGTAGTTCAGCCCCGCGGCGTCGATCTTGACGATCGCCTCGCCCGCCTTCGGCTGGGGCTCGGGAACGTCCTCGAGCTTCATCACCTCGGGACCGCCGGGCGCGTGGATACGGATCGCTTTCATGCGGGACCTCCTGGGCGTGTGGGCGTTGAGTATAGCATCGCGCCGGCGGCCACCTCGATCGTCCGCTCGCGCGGGCCTTCGAATTCGACCAGCACGATGCGCTGGAATCGCCCGAGGCCGAGACGCCCATCGCGCACCGGCACCGACACGGACGGCCCGACCAGCGCGCTGAGCACGTGAGCGCGGACGTGGTCGGCCGAGTCGTGGACGTAGGCGGTCGTCTGCGGCACGAGGCCACGGAGCACGCTGAGGAAATCTTCGGCGATGCCGTCTTCGTTGGTGAGGACGGTCAGGGCGCATGTCGTGTGCTGCGTGAAGAGGCTGCAGACGCCGTCGCCCATCGAAGCCGCCAGCGCCGCGACGTCCCCGGTGACGTCGATGACCTGCTCGTGCGCCTTGCTCCGGACCGTGATGACGCTCATGGGGTCCTATGCTGCCTCCGCTCTGCGACTTCGTCCAGCCCCGGCGACGTCACGGCAGCGGCGGCGCCGGACCGGCGCCCAGCCGGCCGCGCAGCCAGTGGTACATCGCGAAGCACTCGAGCGCGAACGGCGGAAAGCCGAGATACCCGAAGACCGGCATCTCGAAGATCTTCACGTCGCCGAGGTACGGCACCGAGTACGTCCATTTCGTCGCCGCCCAGTAGTTCCAGAGCTCCCACAGCACGCCGCACACGAAGCCGGCGCCGAGCAGCGCCGCCAGTCGCGAGGCGTCGCCGCGGCCGAGGTCGGCGAGCCACGACGGCCGCCCGGCGCGCGCGTTGAGCGGCTCCAGGAGCAGCGTGAAGGCTATCCACACCAGCGGCACGAGCCATGCCGAGACCACGACGAGCGGCAGCACCGCCGCCACGGCGCCCACGGCCACGAGCGCGCGCAGCGTCGCGCGCGCCGGCCGCCACGGCCTCACGCGCACGCGGCGGAACAGCGTGGCGCGCAGCACGGTGGCGGTCAGGAACAGCGCCGGGAAGATCGTCGCGAACGACCAGTCGTAGCCGACGCGGCGCAGGAAGAGATTCCGCTCGAGGCCTTGGTAGCGCCACCAGAGCCCCGCCGTGTCGGAGCCGCCCCGCCAGAAGCGCGGCGCGTTGTACCACTCGAAGAGCCACCAGGCGCCGACGGAGGCCAGCGCCACGAGCACGGCCTCGACGCGGTCGGTCGTGAGATACGAGCGGCCGGTCAGGCGCGCGGCCAGCGCGTCCACGAACAGCACGTAGCCGGTCCAGACGAGCGGCGTGAACCAGCGCGCGACGAGCGGCTGGCCGCCGAGCAGCGCGGCCCCGGCGCCGAGCACGAGGGCCAGACCGATCCAGCCGTGGGCGCGCACGATCGCTCAGCGCATCTTGGCGAGGTCGATGGTGAAGGTGCTCACGTCGCGGCCGTCGCCGTCGGCGACGATCAGCGAGGCCCTGGCGCGGCCGTCGAGGTCGCGCGTCGGAAAGCCGTACACGCAGCGCGCGAGGTAGCGGCCGTTGTCCTGGCGATTGGCGGTGCGCTCGTTCTGGACGAAGGCCGCCCTGATTTCGCGGTCGCCGACGACGAGCCGGGGCGCGTAGAGGCGCGCGAAGCCCTCCGTCCCGCCGTGCAGCTCCACCCACAGCACCAGCCGCTCCCGGTTCTCCTTGAGGATCTTCTCGGGGTCGGCGGGCTTGAGCGGCTTGCCGTTGAAGGTGGCGTGGCGCGCGGCGACCACGAGGCGGTGGAACGGGGTGAGCACGCTCACCGCGTCGCCGGTGCCGTTGGTCACGCGCCACTCGGCGTCGAAGGCGTCGTTGCTGACGCTCTTCTCGCCCACGCGCATGGCCTCCTGCTGCCCCTTCGCGTCGAGCGTCAGCGCGGCGCCCGCGGCCACGGCCGGCCAGAGGACGAGGGCGAGCGCGGCGAGCGCGCGCCTCACGGCTTGGGCGGCGCGCCGACGACCACGCGGTTGAACGAGTCCGGCGCGAAGTACTTCGCGGCCACCCGCTGCACGTCGGCGGCCGTCACCTTCGCCACCCGCTCCTTGTAGCGGTCCGCGTAGTCGAGCCCGAGCCCCTGCTCCTCGATGGCCACGACGAAGTCGGCCACCTTCGCCGAGGTGTCCAGGCGCAGCGGGAAGCTGCCGATCAGGTACTCCTTGGCCAGCTTCAGCTCGCGCTCGGTCACCGGCTCCCGCGTCATGCGCGCCAGCTCCTCGCGCATGATGTCGATGACCTTGGGCACCTCGGCCGTCCGCGTCTGCGCCGATACGTTGAACGAGGCGCCGGACTTCGCCGGGCTGACGTAGGAGTAGACGGCGTAGGCCAGCCCGCCCTCCTCGCGCACGCGCGAGTAGAGCCGCGAGGCCGAGCCGCCGCCGAGCACGTACGAGGCGACCGTCAGCGGGAAGTAGTCGGGATCCGTCTGACGAACGGCCTGGCGCGCGAGGATGATGGTCGCCTGCGTGAGGTCCTTCTCGATCGTCTCGGTCTTCGGCGGGCCTCCGGGGGTGACGGGCGGGACGCTGGCCGGCGGATCCGCGGGCGCCTTCCAGCCGCCGAAGCGCGCCAGCACCTCGCGGCGCGCGTCGTCGACGGTGATGGCGCCGACGACGGCCACGATCGTGGTGTCGGGCCGCACATGCGTGCCGTGGAAGCGCACGACGTCGTCGCGCGTGAGCTTGCCGACGGACTCGATCGTCCCCTCCACCGGCCGGCCGTAGGGATGATTCGGGAAGACGAGCGTGGCGAGCGCGCGGCCCGCCACCGTGCCCGGATCCTCCTCCGAGCGCTTGATGGCCGCCTGGATCTGCGCCACCTTCCGCTTGAGCTCGTCCTCGGGAAACGTCGGCGTCAGCAGCACCTCCGCCAGCAGGTCGAGCCCGAGGCCGAGGTCTTTCTTCAGCACGGCGAGCGAGGCGCTGAGGCCGTCCCGGCCGGCGCCGGCGGAGAGGCTGCCGCCGACGAACTCGATGGCGCTGTCGAGCTGCGGCCCGGTGTGCTTGGCGGTGCCGCGCGTCAGCAGCGTGCCGGTGAGATTCGCCAGGCCCGCGCGGTCCGGCGGGTCGAGGACGGCGCCCGCGCGCGCGAACGTGCGCACGACGACGATCGGCACCGCGGGCCGCTCGGCGACGAGGAGCACGATGCCGTTGGGCAGCACCTCGCGGTGCGCGATCGGCTTGGCGGCGCCGGCGGGCAGCGCGAGCAGCAGCGTGAGCACGACGAGCACGGCGGCCGGACGGCGCAGGCGCATGACCTAGTCTAACTGCTTGCGGAAGCGCAGGACGGACAGGGTGAAGACCACGGCGCCGAAGGCGAGCAGCGGCAGGAGCTCCCGCCACAGGTACTCGATGCCGATGCCCTTGAGCACGATCCCGCGCACGATTCGCAGGAAGTAGGTCAGCGGGATCACGTGGGCGATGTATTGCGCGCCCTTCGGCATGCCCTCGATCGGGAACAGCAGGCCCGAGAGATAGATCGAGGGCAGGAAGGTCAGGAACGCGAGCTGCATCGCCTGCGGCACCGTCCGTGACGCCGTCGACACCAGGATGCCGATCCCGAGGCTGCCCCACATGAAGACGAGCGAGAGCGCGTAGAGCAGCACGAGGCTGCCGCGGATGGGCACGTCGAAGACGAAGTGCGCGACGAGCAGCGCCATCGTCATCTGGCCGTAGGCGGTCATGAGGTTCGGAATGATCTTGCCGAGCAGCAGCTCCCAGCGCCGGATCGGGCTCACGATGAGCGCCTCCAGCGTGCCTTTCTCGCGCTCGCGCACGACGGAGACGGCCATGGCCGTGATCGTCGTCTGCAGCAGGAGCGCGCCGACGAGGCCGGGCACGATGAAGATCGCCGAGACGAGGTCGGGGTTGTACCAGGCGCGCACGCGGAAGTCGAGCGGCGGCGCCTCGCCGCGCAGCACCAGGCCCTGCGTCGTCTGCGTGACCAGCGCCAGCGAGCGGTCGGCGCCGAGCGCGGCGGCGGCGTTGGTGGCGGAGGTGGCCACCATCGGGTCGGAGGCGTCCACGATCACCTGGATGCTCGCGCTCTTGCGCGCCAGCTGCCGCGCGAAATCCGGTGGGATGACGACGCCGACCTTGGCGCTGCCGCGGTCGATCAGCTCCGTCAGCTCGCGGTGCGAGCCCACCCAGTGGCGGACGTCGAAGTACTGGCTGTTGACGAAGGCCTCGAGCAGCGTGCGCGCCTCCACCGAGCCCGACTGGTCGAACACCGCGGTGGGCACGTGCTTCACGTCGGTGTTGATCGCCCAACCGAAGATGAAGAGCATCGCCACCGGAACGAACAGCGCCAGCGTCAGCGCGAGCTTGTCGCGCCACAGCTGCAGGAACTCCTTCGCGATGATCCCGTACAACCGGCTCCACATCGCGGCTAGCCCGACTCTGCGAGCGCGCGGAGCTGCTCGCGCACGCGGCCCTTGCGCTCGCGGTCCACGAACGACACGAAGAGGTCCTCCACGGAGGGCTCGACCTCGGCGGCCAGGCTCACGCCGAGCCCGCGCGCCGCGAGGTGCTCGCGCACGCCGGCGGCGCCGGGCCCGCCGGGGGCGACGATGAGGCGCAGGCGGCCGCCCACGCGCACGACCTCCTCGACCGCGTCCCAGTCGGCGAGGGCCTCGGCGGCGGCCCGGGGGTCGTCGGCGGCGATCTCGACCACGGGCCGCGCGAACATCTCGCTCTTGATCCGCGCCGGGCTGCCGGTGGCGATGAGCCGCCCCTGGTAGATGAAGCCGAGCGTGTCGCACAGCTCGGCCTCGTCCATATAGTGGGTGGTGACGAGGATGGTCGTGCCCTCGTCGGCGAGCCGGCGGATCAGCGCCCAGAACGTCCGCCGTGAGACGGGATCGACGCCGGCCGTGGGCTCGTCGAGAAAGATCAGCGCCGGCGTGTGCACGAGCGCGCAGGCCAGGGCGAGCCGCTGGCGATAGCCGCCGGAGAGCTGGCCCGCAAGCTGCCGCTCGCGCCCGACCAGATCCGCCAGCCGCACCATGCGGCCGATGCGGGCCGCGCGCTCACCGCGTGGAACCATGTAGACGCGCGCGTAGAACGTGAGGTTCTCGTCCACGGTGAGGTCGTCGTAGAGCGAGAACCGCTGCGACATGTAGCCGATGGCCGACTTCACCCGCTCGGGATTCTTCCGGAGATCGATGCCGAGCACGTGGCCCTCGCCGTCGGAGGGCTCGAGGATCCCGCACAGCATCCGCAGCGTGGTGGACTTGCCGGCGCCGTTGGGGCCGAGGAAGCCGTACAGCTCGCCTCGCCGCACGCGCAGGTCGAGGTGGTCGACCGCGACGACCTTGGCGAAGCGCTTCGTGAGGCCGCGCGTCACGACCGCCAGGTCGGCGGAGCCCCGATCCCCTCCGGACTCCACTACGGGCGCAGCTCGGCGTCGGCGGGCAGGCCGGGCTTGAGGGTACCGTCGGCGTTCTGGACGGCGATCTTGACGCGGAAGACGAGGTTCACGCGCTCCTTCTTCGTCTGCACGTTCTTGGGCGTGAACTCCGCCTGCGAGGCGATCTCGGTCACGGTGCCGGCGAACGTCTTGCCCGGGAACGCGTCGATGCTGATGGCGGCCCCCTGGCCGATCTTCACGCGGCCGACGTCGGTCTCGGGCACGTAGGCGCGCAGCCACATGTCGCTGGGGTCGACGAGCGTGAGGATCGCCACGCCCGGATTGACGGTCTCGCCGACCTCCATGTGCTTGTGCAGCACGACGCCGTCCACCGGCGAGACGAGCCGCATCTCGGCCAGGCGCTTCGTCGTCATCGCCAGCGAGGCGCGCGCCTGCGCGACGTCGGCCTCGGCGGCGGCCACGGCATCGGCGCGCGGCCCCGCGCGCAGCAGCTCCAGCCGCTCGGTGGCGGCCGTCTGCTGCTCGACGGCCACCTCGTAGGCCTGCCGCGCGCGGTCCACCTCGGCCATGGCCACGAGGTCCTTCCCGTAGAGCGCCTGCGCGCGCTTGAAGTCGCGCTCGGTCCACACGCGCGTGGCCGTCGCGTTGCGGAGGTTCGCGCGCGCCTCGTCGAGCTCCTGGGACCGTGCCCCCGCGCGCAGATCGCGCAGCCGCGCCTGGGCTGCGCGCGCGGCGGCCTCCGCGCGCCGGACGTCGGCCTCCAGCTCTTCCGCGTCCAGCCGCACGAGCAGCTGGCCGCGACGCACGCGATCGCCCTCGCGCACCGGGCGCTCCACGATGCGGCCGGCGATCCGCGGCGAGACGTCGACCTGGAGCGCTTCGATGGTGCCGGTCACGGCGAGCGGGCCGTCGGTGGACCAGCGGCGGGAGGCCCACGTGACCGCGAGCCCGGCCGCCAGCAGCACGATCACCGCCAGGGCGACCTTGAGGACGCGCGCGCCCATCAGGGCCGCGGCAGGAGCACGCCGACGTTCTTCTTGTCGTCCGAGAAGTAGGCGCGCGCCACCCGCTGGACATCGGCCGCGGTCACCGCGCGCAGGCGCTCGAGGAAGCGGTCCTTGTCGGCGTAGCCACCGACCAGCTCGAAGCGCGCCAGCAGCGCCGCGCGGCGGTGGACGGAATCCTCCTGGAAGACGAATGTCGCCTCCACCTGGTTCTTCGCGCGCTGCAGCTCCTCGTCGGTCACCGGCTCCGTCTTGAGGGTCTCCATCTCGGCCAGCAGCGCCTTCTCCATCGCCTCCGCCGTCTGGCCGGGCATCGGCGTCGCCCAGAACCAGAAGAGATTCGGGTCCTGGGCGAAGTAGTTGTAGTCGCCGCCCGCCTCCAGCGCGAGCTGCCGCTCGTACACGAGCCGCTTGTACAGGCGGGAGGCGCGTCCCTCGGACAGGATCGTCGAGAGCATCTCGAGCGGGAACGCGTCGGCCGAATTCTGGTTCGGCACGTGGTAGCCGACGTAGACGATCGGCAGCTGCGCCTGCTTGCCCACGACCACGCGCCGCTCGCCGTTCTGCGGCGGCTCCACCGCCAGCACCGGCCGCGGCGTGGCCCCCTTGGGGATCCGGCCGAACTTCGCACGGATCTTCGCGAGCACCTCGGGCGCCTTGAAGTCGCCGACGGCGACCAGGATCGCGTTGTTCGGCATGTAGTAGGTCTTGTAGAAGGCGCGGATCTCCTCGGGCGTGATCCGCTTGATGTCCTCCATGAAGCCGATGATCGGCGCCCCGTAGGGATGGCTCTTGAAGGCGATCGACGAGACTTCCTCGCCGAGGAATCCGCCGGGATCGTCCTCGGTGCGCGTGCGGCGCTCCTCGATGACGACCTCGCGCTCGGAGGCGATGTCCTTGGCGTCGAGCTTCAAGTTGTGCATCCGGTCGGACTCGAGGTCGATCACGAGGTCGATACGGTCGGCGGCGATGTTCACGTAGTAGGAGGTGACGTCCTGCGAGGTGAACGCGTTGTCCTGCCCGCCGTTCTGCTCGACGAGACGCGCGAACTGACCCTGCCCATGGGTCGGCGTGCCCTTGAACATCATGTGCTCGAGGAAGTGGGCGATGCCGGTGGCGCCGCGCGCCTCGTTGCGCGAGCCGACGCGGTACCACATCTGGAACGACACGATGGGGCTGCGGTGGTCCTCCTGCAGCAGCACGCGAAGGCCGTTCTCGAGGGTTGCCGCGAGCACGCGCTCGCCGGACTGCGCGGCGGCGCCGCCGGCGGCGAGGACGAGGAGGAGGAGGGCCACGAGAAACGCGCGCATCGTTTTGGCTAGTGTATCATCCGGGTTCTATGCGGCTCGGGCTCGCGCTGTTCGCCACGCTCGTCCTTCCGACGGTGGCCGCGGCGCAGCCGTGCGCGGAGCCGCTGGCCGCGGTTTTCGAGCGCATCTCCCCCACCGTCGTGTCGATCCAGGCGATGAAGATCAACAAGGCCAAGCCGCAGCGCCGCTTCGAGACGATCGTCGGCTCCGGCGTGATCATCGACAAGGACGGTCAGATCCTCACGAACGCGCACGTGGTGGACGGCGCCGCCTCGCTCTCGGTCACGCTCGACTCCGGCAACAAGACGCCCGCGCGCATCCTCGGGCTCGATCCCGTGCTCGACCTCGCGCTGCTGCGCGTGGAGAGTGCAGCGGCGCTGCCGGCGGCGCGGCTTGGCGACTCGTCGGCGGTCAAGGTCGGCGACGAGGTCGTCGCCATCGGCAACCCGATCGGCCTCGACCAGACGATGACGCGTGGGATCGTGAGCGGACTCAACCGCCTGCTGCCGGGCATCTCCGACGAGCCGATGATCCAGATCGACGCGCCGATCAATCCCGGCAACTCCGGCGGGCCGCTGGTGGACCGCTGCGGCGGTGTGGTCGGCATCAACACGCTGATCTCGGAGGACGCGCAGTCCATCGGCTTCGCGGTGCCGATCAACGCCGCCAAGTCGATCCTGCGCGACCTGCGCGAGGTGGGCCGCGTCGTGCGGCCGTGGCTGGGCATGCAGGGGCGGGCG
>Ga0137407_10000828_pt1 | contig 20316 bp, 17 predicted proteins | sample CZOMad2_2_16fung_FD_108410 | JGI IMG/M metagenome (GOLD analysis project Ga0137407, IMG submission 108410) | Vadose zone soil fungal communities from Angelo Coast Range Reserve, California, USA - CZOMad2_2_16fungal (Illumina Assembly) | ecosystem: Environmental > Terrestrial > Soil > Vadose... | reverse complement strand
TCCGTACCCCAGCGAACTAACATGCGCACTAAGATCGGCATCGTTTATGAAAGAACCGGTCAGATCCGGCGTATCATCATTCCCGATGAAGATCATCAATTGGCCGCTCACGCCAATGTTGCCTTTGACGAAGTCCTTCATATAGAAACCCAGACCGGTCCAATCGGTCTGACAGAAATCCACGCCATCATTCAACGTGTGACGGGTAAGATATTTTCATGACCGTCATCGTCGTCATCTCCGGCACGACCTCCACCAGTCCTTCGGATTGGAACAACTCCAATAATTCCGTTGAAGCTGTTGGTGGGGGTGGTGGGGGAGCAGACGGAACTAATGGAGGTGGTGGCGGAGGTGCTGAATATCGCAGACTTAACAACTTTAGCGTTGCTACGCCGGGAACAACAGCATTCAATTATGTAATTGGTGCGGGCGGAGCCGGTGGAGGTGGCACCGGCAGCAATGGAACCAACACCACATTCAACACCAGTTCTGTTATTGCTGTTAGCGGTAAAGGTGGCAGCGGGACTGGTGGAGCCGGAGGCACAGGCGGTACTGGTGCCAATGGCAATGCCAATGGCGCCGCTGGCGCAACGGCTAATGGTGATGGCGGTTGCGGGGGTGGCGGCGCCGGCGGTCCTAACGGGGCCGGTGCTACTTCTGGCGCCGATGGTGGTGCCACGACCTTTGGAGGCAGTGGTGGGGGTGGATGTAACGGAGGCAATATAGGCGGTGATTCCAATGCCAATTTAACCGACGGCGGCGTTGGAGGGACCAACCGTCTTGGCAGTGGTGGGGGTACCGCAGGTACCGGAACTGCTGGTGCAGCTGGTGGCACTGGATCGAACGGTGGAGGCGGTGGTGGAGGTTCCAAAGGCCTAACCGTTACTGGTGGTGCTGGAGGTGCTGGCAGCCAAGACTCTGTCTGGACCGGTGGAGTATCCGGGTCTGGTTTCCTTGTCGGCGCTGCAGGACCGGGAGCAGGAGGTGGTGGCGGCGGTGGTTCTACTGGAACAGGTAATGGTGGCATAGGTGGCGCTGGCGGCAGTTATGGTGGTGGTGGTGGCGCTGGCGGAACTCCGACGGGCACAGGAACCGCTGGGGCCGGTGGTAACGGTGCCAATGGCGTCCTCGTCCTCACCTACACACCGGCTGGTGGGACACCAAAATGGGTCCCCAACGCTGATCCCCAACATTCAGTTGCAATATCCACCCATGTCAAAGTCGCGGCCGTTGCCATCGCCTCTGGCTTTGCGTTCGTTCCGTTCAACACACCACAGATCAATAGCAAACCAGCTGGTTGGTACCAACCCCTTAGCATTCCAATACCAGCTGCCAAAGTTCAGCTTGGCTCTAGCTTCGTTCCATTCAACACTCCTCAAGTAGCCACAAGTGTTCCTTCAGGCTGGCAATCAATTCCTTCAGCCGCCCCTCCAGTTGCCTTCGTCCGGGCTCCAAACCTACCCTTCATCGTACCACCATTCCCAGTTCCCTCTGGTTGGCAATCAACCAGTGCCCTTACGCCGCCTGTAGCAAAACCACAGCTAGGGTCCAGCTTTGTTCCCTTCGACACCCGTCAAACCAACACTGCCACAATCGACAAGTGGCAACAGCCACTCTCCTCCCCAGTTCTATCACCTCTGGTTCAGCCTGGCTCTACCTTCGTCCCCTTCGACACCTTACAACTCAACACAGCCCCGCTTGGCTGGTTCCAAGCCCTTGCTACCACACCACCAACTCCACCAACCCAACCCGGCTCCACTACCCTTTCCTACAACATCGCGCCCATCATCAACACCATCTCTGGCATGGGATGGTTCCAAGCCTTAGCGTCCACCCCACTCGGGCCACCATCTCAAATCGGCGCCTCGTTCGTTCCCTTTGATACGCCACAAGTTGTCACCGTCATCTCTCCCTACGGCTGGTACCAACCACTATCCCTAGCACCTCTTGTGGCGCAGGCAATCTATCCTGAAACAGCCTGGACTCCAACCGCGTTCCAGACTTTCACTCTTGCTTGGCAACAGCCTTTAGCATCCACCCCACCAGCACCTGCAGCGCAACTTGGCTCCACTACCCTTTCCTACAACATCCAGCCCTTGGCCAACACCGTTGTTGGCATACCATGGCAACAGCCCCTTGCTACAGCGGTCCCTGTTGCTGTCATTTACCAAAGCCAATTCTTCGTCCCTTATAACACCACTCAAACTATCGTCGTCGCAACCCTCATCCAGCGAACCCTAACAGGAGTAGGACTCTAATGGCACGATGGAAATTAACAGAGCCTCATTATCTGAGCGTCCCTTCCGAGCGTTGGGAACATACCACCACCGATAGCCGCACCGGCAAGCCCATCCGCAAGATGTACCGGGTCCCAAAACACCTCGACCCCCGTCTTGAAGACGACTGGAACTACCGTCCAGAGAACAACAACATGGATGGCGAAATCGTCGTCTGTTGGGAAGGTAAAGGCAACCCGCGTGACATTGTCTTTGAAGGCAACCCCACTCCGGGGATGCTTCCCCTCGATGCCGAAGCCGAAGAGGTCTCTGGTCAATTCTCATGGACCCCAACCCAAGGCATCGACGAGGACTCCCAACGCCAGAGCTTCTACGCCCGGCTTGGCGATACCTTGATCGACCAAATGACCGAACTTAAGGTCGCTCGGGAGACAGCCCCGTCCAGCCTAGGCCTCGATAAGTTCATGGAAACCATGCTGGCCATGATGGCCCAGAACCAGCAGATCCTTGCGGCCCTAGCCGGTAAGGTCCAGCCTGTTCCGGAGCCGGATCAAATCATCGATGAGGAGCCACCCCTTGACGAAGTCGAACCGACCCCAGAAGAAATCGCACAGGCTTCCATCGAGGCTACCGCCCGGGAAGCCGCTTCACAACAAAAGGCCCAAAACCGTATGACTTCACGGAGGATCTAATGCCAAGCAAATCCCCAAAGCAAGCCCGTACGATGGCCGCTGCCGCTCACAATCCTAGCTTTGCCAAGAAGGTTGGGATCCCCACGAAAGTGGCAAAGGAATTCAACCGGGCCGATACTGGCCGCGGCACCATCCGCCCCGCCCCGAAGAAGGGGAAGTGAAATGGGCTCCCAGTCAGATCTAGACCAAGGCGGTACCTTTCGTCAATACGAACGGTACTGGATGGGTCCTTCAGTCGGCTGGGTCACCCAACCTCAGCAAGCTGTGCTTCCCATCACCGCTGCCGGTACCGTAGCCATCTCTAGAGGAACCAACCTCATCACCCTAAACGTCAATGGCTCCGTTACAATCAACCTGCCTTCGGCCAAAGCCTCTCCACAGTCCCCGCAGGCCATCCCGGGGCAATGGATCCTAATCCCTCTGACCATCGTTGACATCGGAGGCTTCGCCGCAGCCAACACCTACACCATCAACCCCTTCGGCGCCGAACTAATCTCAGGCCTCGCAACAATCCGTCTAGCCTCCAACTACGGCGCCTTCCTGCTAAAACCAATCCTCGAAACTGGTGGATGGACCTTACTCCAATGAAACGCCTTCTTCTCGCCCTCGCTCTGCTCCTGTCACCTGTGGCTGCCGCCGCACAATGCAATGGTGTCTTTAGCACCAACACTGTCTGTGGCACCGTTGCAGGAGGCATTCCGGGTCAAGTTCCAATGTCGACTATCATCGGAACTATCACAGGTTTGAATAACACTTGGACCGGCACCAACACCTTCAACGCCGATGCCTATTTCAAAAGTGGCCGACCTTGGGCCGACATCATCGCCTATGGCGCCGATCCAACCGGTGCTGCCGACTCTACTACCCCCATTCAAAACGCAATCAACGCCCTAGCCGCAGCTATTGGTGGCACAGTCTACATCCCACCCGGCACCTACAAAGTCACCGCTCCACTTACAATCACTTCTAATTTCATCTCCATTGTTGGGTCAGGGCGGCTCAGTAGTATCATCAAAACCACATCGACAACGGCTGATGTCTTCTCAGTCTCGACGCCTTACAGTCGTATCGAACACCTTGGTATCATCGGCTCAGGCACTGTTCAAACTGCGGGCGTTGGGATCGATAACATTGGTGGCTATGGCTGCTTGTACAACGATCTCTTTATCTCCGATCTTTTCAGCGGTATTAGCCTAAACAACGCATCGAACTGTGCTGTCACCAACAGCAAAATGCTCAACCTATACGGTGCGTTTGGCATTCAGAGTGCGAATGGTGGTGGCGACTATATCGGTTATAACCAACTCGATCCACTATTCTATGGCGGGGCCTACACCTTCGCATCAGGCTTCGGCGCGTGGGCCCAATCAACTGCATACACCACCGGCCAAGTCCGCTCCGCGAATGGCGGTTTCTTCATGTGCAGCCAGAACGGCACTAGCTCCGGCACTGGTACTGGCCCCGCGATCACTTCATTCAACACTCAGGTCAACGACGGCACGGCGAAATGGTTCTTCATCTCCTCCACGACGTTCAAACAGATCCAAGTCCTCACAGCAAATAGTAACTTCATCACCCATAACGATCTATCCGGCCCATCCAGCGCCGGCGTCATCGTCCAAACAACGTCGGACGGAAATATCATAGATCAAAACACCGTAGGGCAGATCATCGGCAGTGGTATACAACTTGGCACTAACACCACCAACACCCTCGTGCAGGGCAACGTAGTATCCGGCTCTTATGGACAATTCTCTGCGGGGATCATCGACAACAACAGTTCCGCTACCGGCTCTCGTGTGGTGAACAATTTCATCAACGGCGCTGGCTGGTACGGCATCTTTGTTCAAAGTTCCCACTTCACTGTCACCGATAACGTGATCCAAGGCACTGGTCAAACCACCGGCTCTTTTGGAATCGAGGTTGCAGCAGCGGTCACCAAATTCACCATCACCGGTAACAACGTCATCCCTGGCACCATGTCTGGCGCGATCAAGGTCAACGCTGGGGCAAGTGATTTCTACTCCGTTACCAATAACCTTGTTGAAGGTGGCCTTGTCACCGACAGCGGCACCGGCGTCAACAAGACAGTCATAGGGAACAACTGATGATGAAACAGGTAAAAGCTTTATGGGTCCTGCTGCTGCTGCTACTGAGCGTGGCCCCCGCCTTTGGCGACAATCTCACAATCAACGGGCGTTTCCAAATCACTGGTGGTACCCCAACAATCGCTTCGGGTGCATGTGGCACCGGCACCAATGGCGTCATCACCTCAGGCAATAATCAAACCGGCCTTGTGACAATTGGGGCAGCAGCCACGTCAACGTGCACAATCGTGTTCTCTGCTGCCCTCCCGGCCGCCCCAAGCGCTTGTGTCCTGTTCCCTGCTAATGCAGGAGCGGCTGCAACCGGCACCACCGTGGCTCGTGTGTCATCTATCACGACAAGCCAGTTTGTCATAACTGGCTCGGCCTTAGCCAGCACTGCCTACTACTGGAATTGCATTTAATCAAAGGAATCCAATGTCCGAACCAAACCACTCTGCCGAAGTCTACTTGAAGCGTATCGACGCCAATATGAAATTGGTCCGCGAGATGCTAACCACCGTCGTCACCTACATGCGGGATGCTGAATCTGAGGTCTCGGAAAAGATGCGCAGGTTCATCATGTACATGCATGATGTTCACGACATCGCCCATCTCTACGAAGAACGAGGCCTCCCAGTCCCCCGCCACGTAATGGCCGAACTCGAACGCTGCGACGATCGCTACCGCCAACTTCTCGAAGAGGCTCATCTCGATGGTGGTGTCTTCGAGAAGGTCCGTAGGGGCATGGCGGAAGACCCATCTAATCGATGGGACCACACGAGGCAACTGACGAAACCAAAGGAGAATGGATCAACATGAAACAAGGACGCCCAAGCATTTCAGGCCCGCACGACCAGAAGGTCGAGCCAAAGCCAAAGATCGTAAACCCTGGTGCAGTCTCGTACTTGGGAGAAAAGGTCGGCAACCACTCCACCGACACCGGCGACTTCACCTTCCAGGCCACCCCATGGTCCGGTGGCCGCGGCTATATGGCACCCGGGATCGGCCAGAAACGCCACAAGACCGGCTCACAAGGAGAGTACTGATGCGTCATGACCTGAACGAAGTCGCGGCCCTTTTGCATATTCACGAAAAGGCCATGGGCCACCCCCGGCTCAAGCCCCTCGCGGATGCGGCGATGAAAGCCCTCGAGGACATGGCTGAGGAGACGGCGAAGCCTCAGGCCGAACCGGAACCGGAGCCTACTGAAGAAGTGGCCATAGACAACGGCAAGGAAAACCCTGCCACCACGATTGAAAGGAAACTCTAATGGCCCGAGACATTCTTGGGGGCTTCGGCCCTAACTCTCGTCAACCCCAAGCCGCAGGGTTAGAATGTGGCGGCGTCCTTCCTGGAGACACTGTGGACGTGCGGAACTATCAGGCTCCTCAAGGTCCAAAGAACATCATGGACCCAAAGTCCCCGGGCCTTCACGGAGTGAACCAAGGTACCACCAATGGCCCTTCCAACGGCGGTCCACACTCCGGCTCTGCTGGCATTGGCGGCACCAATCACGGCTGCTGTGGTAGCCAAGGACGGTATTAAATGACCGCACAGGTCGACATGGCCAATCGTGCCCTCCAAACATGGGGGTCACGGACCACCATCACCGCCGCACAACTGGCCGCCCAATCCAACAACGAGGCCATCCAGTTCAACATCATCTACGTTCCCTTCCGCCGTCGACTCCTCCGGATGGCGCCATGGGCCTGTGCGTTCAACTCCGCCAACCTGAACTTCATCACCTCCGTCCCCGGCACCCCCGAGAACACATCCCCTGCTACCCAACTCTGGGCAAAGGGCCAACCGGCCCCGCCTTGGGCCTACGAGTACCAATACCCCATTGATTGCCTACGGATGTGTTGGCTCACCCCTCAAACCGCCACAGGCTTTGCCTCAGGCGTCCCCATCACCACAGCTGTAACCGGCGGCTCCCCTTCATTTTGGCAAGGCCCACCAGTGAAGTATGTGGTCGCCGTAGACCAATTCTTCGGCGTCCTTTCCGCCACAGTCGCAGCAGGAGGCACAGGCTATGCCATCGGAGACACTATCACTCTTCCTCAAGCACCCCAAGGAACCGCTCCTGTTGGAGCCCCTGTGGTTCTCACGGTTCTTACACTCGGTGGTGGCGGGGCTGTTGCTACTGTTAGCGTTGTTAACGTCCTCCGAGGGGAATCCCCACCAATCGGTGGGAGCTACTTCGCGATCCAAGCCAACCCCATACCACAATTCTCCACCTCTGGTTCTGGCACCGGTGCGACATTCACGCTTACACAACAGACGGCACCGACTGATCAGCGAGTGATCCTGACGAATCAAGAGTTCGCCATCGGGAACTATGTCAAAGACATCTCCGATGAAAATGTCTTTGATGATGACTTCCAAGAGGCCCTTTCTTTGATTGTGGGAGCTCGACTCTGCATCGCCCTTTCCGGAGACAAATCCCTCGCTAACTCCAAAATCGCCGAGGCCAATGCTATGGTAATCGAAGCCCGCGGCACCGATGCCAACGAAGGCCTGAAGGTCAACGACGTCACCCCCGACTGGCTTCGGATCCGGGGCATCGACTTTGTCGAAGACTACTCCGGCCCCTACAACACCGGCTTCAACTGGGGAGCCATCTGGCCTGGGTTTACCTGAATGAGTGACAATGTAATCCAAACCTCTTTCAACTCCGGAGAGTGGTCTCCTTCACTCTACGCACAGGTAAACCTGAAGCAATACCATTCAGGCGCGGCCCTGCTACGCAACTTCTTCATCGACACCCGAGGCGGCGCAACCACCCGTCCTGGCACTCGCTATGTTGCCACATGCAAGTCCAACTCTACCGTCCGTCCCATCCCCTTTCAAGCCTCCTTTACCGTCTCCTATCTCTTAGAATTCGGTCAGGGCTATGTCCGGTTCTTTAACAATGGCGCACCTGTCCTTGAATCTGGCAAAGCAATCACTGCCATAACCCAAGCCAACCCCGGAGTCATCACCTCCACCGCCCATGGCTACTCCAACGGCGATTGGATTGTCATCTCTGGTGTAGTAGGGATGGTGTTACTCAACGGTAACACCTTCATCGTTGCAGGTGTAACCGCTAACACCTACACCCTCACTGACCTCTTCGGCAACGTCATCAACACTACTTCTTATGGCACATACATCTCTGGAGGCACCGCCGCACGAGTCTACACCATCATCTCCCCTTACCAAGCCTCAGAAGTCTTTGGCATTCGCTACACCCAGAACGTGAACCAACTCTACCTCTGCCACCCAAACTATCCCCCTTATGTTCTAACCCTCAATAGTGCCACCAATTGGACCTTGGCTCCAATCACCTTCGGCTCTACCGTTACAGCCCCAACAGGTCAAACCGTTGCAACCACCCTCGCCGCTGGCGCTGTTAACTACGCCTATATCATAACCACCGTCGACTCCTTTGGGCAAGAATCCGGCCCTTCGGCATTCGCCATCCTAGCCAACGTGACAGACATCCGCTCCGTCGCCGGTTCCAACACCGTTACTTGGACCGCAGTACCCAATGCGGCCAGCTACAACGTCTACCGTGCCGTTCCTCGCTATGGCGCGGCTGTTCCGGCAGGCTCCGATTTTGGCTTCGCAGGCAACGTGACAAGCAATACATTCATAGACTCAAACATAAACATCGACTTCAGCCAAGGCCCGCCGGTTGTAACTAACCCATTCTTTGGCTCAGGCGTTCAAACTATTACAATCACCAATCGAGGCGCTAACTTTACTGGCATCCCAGCCGTCAGCTTTACCGGTGGCGGTGGCGGAACGGGGGCTGCCGCTTCAGCCTCCTTACGTGTTGCTAGTGGAACCGCCAGTGGCGGTGTTGGTTATCTAGTCGGAGATCGTTGTTCTATAATCGGTGACACCAGCGGTGCGGTGTTTACAATCACAGCTGCCAATCCCAGTACAGGTGCAGTTATCTCCGCTGTAGTCACCACGCAAGGGAACCTAACCTCAGGAACACCTATAATCAACGGCGAACTGGCCGGGTCACGTTTTAACAGCCCCGCCAACATGAACGCCTCTTGGGAACTAAGTGTCATTTCCCTAACCGCCGCCGGGGCTGGATACTCCCCTGCTCCCACAGTAGTCATAACCCCTGCCACCGGCGGTGCAGCCGCAACCTGTACCCTCGGTACCTCTGGTGCAGGCAACCCAACCGTCCCGGCCTTGGCCAATCAACGCCTTATCCTCGCCGGGCCTGTAAGCTCCCCAGGGCAAATCAATGGCTCCATCCCCGGAGCGTATTTCAACTTCAACGCCAGCAGCCCCATCCAACCCGACGACGCGTTCCAGCAGACCTTGGTTGCCGGACAACTCAACACAATCCAAGCCATGATCCCTATGCCAGCGGGCCTTATTGTCTTCGGCGATAAGCTTGCTTGGCTGGTCAATGGAGGCAGTGCAGGATCCCCCCTCAGTGCCACTTCACTCGTAGCTAACCCTCAGGCTTACAACGGCTCCTCGCCCTTACCACCAATCGTAGCCACCTCGGACATCCTCTACGTCCAAGCCAAGCAATCTATCGTCCGCAATCTTGTCTACAACTTCTACACTAACGTCTACACCGGTACTGATATATCCATTCTCTCTAACCATCTCTTCTATGGCTTCAACGTCACCCAATGGGCGTGGGCTGAGGAACCCTTCAAACTCGCTTGGGCCGTTCGTAATGATGGCCAGCTTCTATGCCTTACCTTTCTGAAGGATTTGGAAATCGTTGCATGGACTCACTCCGATACTCAGGGTGCATTTATTGGTGTAGCCTCAATCACAGAGGCCTCTTTGATCGGCAACGTCGATGCGGTCTATCACGTAATTCAGCGGACGGTTCAAGGTGTAACCGTAAACTACATCGAGCGGTTTGTAGAACTATCCTTCCCGAATGATTACAAATCCTCTTGGCAAGTCGATGCGGGGATTGGGTACAATGGCGCAGCTGCCACGATTTTTAGCGGTGCTCAACACTTAGGAGGTCAAGTTGTTACTGGCCTCGCCGATGGAGTCGTTATCAACTTCACAATGCCCATCAACGGTACATTCCAATTTGGCATCGGCGGCACCACTGGCCTAACCACTATCCCCAACGCCTCAATTGTAACCGTAGGCCTTTCCTTCCTTCCTCAGCTTGGGACCCTTCCCCTTGATCTTGGCGAACCCACCGTTCAGGGCAAACGGAAGAAGGTCTCAGCTGTAACCGTACGGTGTCGAAACGCCTTGGGCCTAACCGCAGGGCGGAACCTAGATACAGGTGTGCCAATGCAGGACCTGATCTTGGGCAACGTTGGGACGATGTCCAACACCATCGTAACCGGCCTTGTTACTGGTGATGCCAGGACCATCGTTGATCCCCAATGGGACGTCTTTGGTCAATACTACATCCAACAACCCAAACCCTACCCGGCCTCCATCCTTGGAGTGATCCCTGAAATCGAAGTAGGAGACTCGGGGAAATGACAACCATCGTGTCAAAACTAGAAGGCCCCCTTTCGGAGATAATCCTGGCCGAGTACGGCAAGGTTCTCTCCGAACGCGAAGTTGAAATGCTCGATCATTGCCAAAAACTCGGCGAGGTCTGGATCGGCTATGTCGATGGTCACTTCGTCTGCTGTTGGGGCCTAATCCCTCCATCATTCCTCTCCAACCAAGCCTACATTTGGATGTGGGCCTTGCAGTCAGTCCCGCATCAATTCCTCTTCGTTCGCCACTCGCAGATCCAAGTGAGGAAGTTCCTGGCCCGCTACGCTTCCATCATAGGCCATTGCAAGACCAGCAACACCGCTGCCCATCGCTGGCTTCGTTGGCTCGGGGCGGAGTTCAACGAACCGGATGGAGATCTGCGGACCTTCGTCATTAACAGGAGCGCCTGATGGCTGATCCAATCACTATCATGGCCGTAGGGAGCATGGCCGCTACCGCAGGTGGTTCTATCATCAGCGGCATCGGTGCCAAGGAAACCGGTGAAGCCAACGCAGCGGCCTACCGCTACAAAGCCGGAGTGGCCCTACTCAACAAACAGATCAATGAGCAGAATGCCGCTTGGGCCACTCAGGCTGGAGGCGCCAAGGCTGAAGTTGAAGGGCTGAAGTCCCGCGAAGCCATTGCCTCCACAAAGGTCATCCAGTCTGGTTCTGGCTTTGACGTTAACACAGGCTCGAATGTGGCCGTCCGTGACACTCAAACTCAAGTGGCCCAATATGACCAAAACGTCATCCGTTGGGATGCTGCAAAGGCTGCCTACGGTTACGAAGTGAAAGCCACTACGGATGTAGCCGAGGCCAATCTCGATAAGATGGCTGCTTCACAAGCTGAAGAGGCCGGTAAACTAGGAATGTGGGGCTCTTTCATCTCCGGAGCCGGGAACGTTGCGGGGAAATGGATGCAGGGTAGCAGCGCAGGAGCATTTGGCTAATGCCACAAGTCCCAGGACTAATCCCTGATCAAACTCCCTCGATGAGTGGAACCCCTGACGTTAACATGGCGGTCCCCACCGATGCCTTTGGTGGTGCCGTAGGCCAAGCCCTGCAGCATCTAGGCGTCAACATCGAAGGTGCCTCAGATAAGATCTGGCAGCAGGCGATGCACCTGCAAGAGCTTCAAAACCGTACTGAGGTCGACACTGGTGATGCCGAGTTCATTAAACAAACTGCCCTGAAACATGCCGAGTTCAATTCCCGCCTCGGTCAGAATGCCGGGCCTGAAGCCCTGAAGAAACATATCGAAGACATCCAGCAGATAAGGAACAATATCAAAGGCACCATGTCCAACCCTGCGGCGCAGAAGATGTTCGAATCAACATCCCTGTCAACGTTGGGCCGGTATGTCTCCAATGCATCCAATCACTCCGCTAACGAGGTCAAAAGTGCCTATCGTCAAGGCCTAGTCCTTCGCCGAAATGCCGTTGGCAACGACCTCGCAGATGACCCAGATGACCCCGAACTGCGACGTAAGTTCCGTTCCATGTCCACTCTTGAAGCTGATGAGAAGGGCCTTAACCCGGGGGATGCAAGTGAGTATGTTAAAAACAATGAGGCGGCTATTAACCTTGAAACCGCTAATCGTCTCTCTGACAAGGACCCTACAAAAGGAATGGAATTGATTGAAAGCTACCACTCCAAGAAAGCATTGATGGGAGAGAACTACGATGCTGCGATCAAGTACAACACCGCGGCTACTTATCGGGTAGTCCCCGATCAAATGGCCCGGGAGGTCTGGGCTCAAGGCCGCGGGGATGGTGCTAAGCCAGAGCTTAGCGAAGATGCCATGGTTGAGATGGTGCGTAAACAGGCAGGAGAGGCCCGTCCTGGGGACACCCTATTCCAAAAGCACGCTGAAGATGCTTTGCACACTCTATACACAAGGCAAAAGCAACAAACGCGCCAAGTCACATTCGACGCAAAGCAGGAGATCGCAACGGCCCTTCAGAACGGCGCATCCAACATGAGCGAACTCATGGCAGATCCGAAAGTGGCCTCAGCGGTTAAGTCCCTTGAGCCAACAGAACAGATGCGGATCCCGGGTCAGATCAACCGTTATATCAAAGCCCGGGACTACTACGACAACCAGCGATCTCTCACTATCCTCCAAGGCATGAGCAAGAACGACGTTCTGCAATTCCTCGATACCGACCCTACTGATCCGAAATGGAAGCTTTCGCAACCCCAGATCCGTACCGTGCAGGGCTGGAAGGCTGAGTTGCAGAAGAATCAAAACCAAGACCCGCAGGTGAACCGGGCTATGAGTTGGCTGCGGGGGTCATTGGCTGGTCAACTCCAGGCGCTGGGAGTGTTCCACCGGGATGCAAAGAACCCGGACGACTACGACCACTTCACCGGAGCGCTAAGCGAAGCCCTTAACGCCTGGAAAGACGCTCATGGCAAACCCGCCGAGTCGAAGGACGTAACCGAAACAATCGCCAAGGACCTCATGCGTCAGCATCAAGTCCCAGGGTTGCTGTGGGGAACCAATCCCTCAGATCCTATGTTCAAAGACGAACTCAGCACCTCCAAATTCAAGGCCTTTAAGGAGGATCATATCAAGTCTCGTATTGATGCAGGAGAATCCCCACCGACAGACGCAGAAACAGAACGGCTCTACTACCGTGGCCTGGCCCAGACCCTTTACGGTAAGTCCAAATGAGTGATACCAGCATTGTCCCAGATGCATTTAATCCTCGCTTTCTAGAGGACGCCCAGCGCCGACAGGCGGCTTCGTCGCTGATTAACTCCGCCGAGGATGATCCAGAAAAGGCTGCCCGAGCAGTTGAGCTAGGTGATGTTACTGGCGTTCCGGCACCGTTAATTCATGGGGATCTGGACAACTTCGAAGCCCAGCACAAGCTCTCAGTTAACCAAAAGCTTGTGAATGATAACGCATTTCTGAAAGAATACCTGACCTCCCACCCAATGGCCGCGAGTATCAGCCATGATGACCTTGGTCAGCTTGATGCCGCTTCGCAGGCCATGCAGACTTATGGGACTGACACTGGCCTAGCCAAGTGGCTCAAGGAAGACTCCATAGCCCAATCCTTTATGAAAGGCTTCGGCGATCAGCCCATCGACACGCGGAGATTCTACCAAGGCTTTGTGTCCCAGCACGACATCGACTGGGCCTTGCACACCACTCGGCTCCAAGCGGCTACCGCTGGGGCTGCTTCGCAGGTAGTGGGCCTTGGTGAAATCGGCATGGAGGGCCTGTCCCGTGTAACTGCTGGCCTACTCCATATGGGCTTCGACGGGATGTCCGCGATCTTTGGGGAAAGCTTTGCCCGAGATACGGTGGCTTGGGCTGAGATGTCCATAATGCGTGGGGACATTGGCGTCAAAGCAGGAGGTGGTGGCGCTGAAGGTCCTATGAAGGTTGGTCAGGGTATTACTAAAGCGTTCAGGGATCTCCATAGTGCCCTGCAAATCGCCGATCATTTTCCCAAAGGGGAACTCCCTCCAGGCGTCCACCCACTCATCGACACCGCCAAAGCAGAACAGGCCAAGAGCGATGCAAAAGCCCTCAAGGACATGCTCTCAGAATCTACAAAGTCCGCCACCCGGGATCGTAGTGCAGATTACTACAGCCGATTTGCACGCATTAATGAAGCTGTGGGTGATAGAGAAATTGGGATTGACGCCGAAGCAGTGCGGGCGCTTTACGGCGATAAGATCCCCGAGGCTGGCGATAATATCCTTGGCTGGGTTCCTGATCTTGCAGGGAAGCTGGCAGCTGCTGAAGGCATTGGCGGTGATATCCGTGTGCCTCTGGCTGATTATCTCGCTCGCGTAGATCCGGATGTTGCGAAGGAGTTGCATGATCATCTCAGGTTGAGGGATGGGGGGCTGACGCTTGATGAGCTAAAGATCGGAAAGGAAAGGGCAGAGGCGCCTGTTGAGGCCGATACTGCCTTAGAAAACGCAGGGGAGTTCCAACGGATAGTAAAGGACATATCCGATAATTGGGAAGCAAATCGAATGCAGGGGAAGGCTACCCTTTTCCCTGATGAGATAAAGTTGCTGAAGGATGCTGGGTTTGAGGTGGGTGACGATGGGACGATGGCCAAATCGACCCTGAACCAGATGAAAGAACAAGCCGAGCGGGTACGGAAGGGGTTGCCGAAGAAAGAAGCTCCTAAGGTTGGTTATGGTCAGAAGGAAGTCATCGCCGATCCGCTCCAACTGGTCCGTGGCGCTGGCGGTCTGGAGCCTCAGTTCTCCCTTGGGGACCGGAAGGTCACTCTTCAGCGGATGGGTCAGGCTGAGTTTGACCGTTACGCACAGACAGATTACAAAGCTGGATTTCACGACTTCAATCTACTTGATGAAACAGGAAAGAAGATAGGCACCCTTAACCTGTCTGAACAGAAAGACGGGAAGCAGATCTACGTCGAGATGATCCAAGCTGGCAGAACGCCAAAGATGTACGACCCGAACTTCCTTGGTCCTGCGATCATCCGTGACCTACGCCGTCAGATCAAAGCCGAGTTCCCTAAAGCCGAGACCATCACAGGTCATCGTGTCAGCGGCGCTCGGGAGAAGGCCGGGGTGGAGATGACTGCGGCGATGCCTGTCATTAAGCTCTCCCAAGAGGCTCCTGAAGGCTGGGGCCATGTGGATGCAAGGCCCACCCTGCGGGAACTCTTCGCTGAGATCGGTGGCCAAACCATCGACCAGCAACACTCCGCCTTTCACTACGGCCCAGAGCTTGAGCCACACAAGGTTGAATTAGACAAAGCCATCCGCGAAGAGCTTGCCCGAATCACCCCTAAGCAAGCGCAGGTCTTTACCCCAGATCAGATCTCGGCTGTGCCCGAAAAGCCCGGGATGGCCCGTCGTGGCTTCCACCAACAGTTCCGGGAACAGGACCCTTGGATCGTCGTTGCGTTGGACAACCCTAATGCCATGGGTGTAGCCAGGCATGAGGCTGTTCATCACCTACGGCAGCAGGGGTTCTTTACCGAAGGAGAGTGGTCGACGCTTGAACGGGCCTCACGGCAGAATGATTGGAGTACCATCTCTGATGTGGAGACCCGATACAAGGATCTGCATGAGGAAGGTAAGCTGGAGGAGTCTATCGCTGATGCCTACATGCGATGGAAGGATGCCAAGGACAAGGATCTGTATCCTCCAGGTATCGCTAGGATCTTCCAGCGCCTCGAAGAGTTCTTCAACGACTTACGGACCCGGGTGAAAGAAATCACCGGGAAGGATCTCTCGTGGGATGAGATCTTCCAGAAGGTTGACACTGGAGAGGTCGGCGGCCGGGAGGGCACTGGGCCGTTGAAGGAAGGTGCGTTCCGGCCACAGGCCATGGCTGACTCTGTGGATGTCTTCCGTCGTGCCGCGAATGAGAATCGACAGTTGACCGCCAAGGAACTCCGCAAGGCGCAGTCCGATCTTCGCTGGGAGGAGTTTCAGAAGTTCCAAAAAGAGCTTGATGAGAAGATCGCTGCGCGGAAGGCCGAGGAGGGCTTTGAGCCCCAAGCCATGGACGAGCCCATTGAAGGGATCTTCGACAAGGCCAAGGCCATGGGGGTCACCCAAGCTCACATGGATCGGATGCTCAATCTGATCGCGAAGCGCAATGCCGAAGACCTCGTCAAAGCTCAAGCTCGGGCCGAGAAGCAACAGAAGCGATCCCAAACCGCGGAGTGGAAACAGCGCCGGACTGACCTGAGGGACGAAGTCAGGGAACAACTAGCTTCGCGTCCGGACCTCGTAACGGATGAGTTGTTCGCCAAAGGCGGGATTAAGCTCCATCCTGACTTCCTCAGTGAGGAACAAAAAGCCTCCCTGCCCAAAGACTATATTCAAAAGAAAGATGGAGTTAACCCAGATGACCTGGCGCCATACTTTGGTTACACCTCAGGTGATGCTTTCGTGGAACGACTTGGTATGCTCACCAGTGATCGTAAAGCGGCAGGTATGTCACAGCGTGACTACTTCAACCGGCTCGTGGATGTGGAAACCGACCGCAGACTCAACGCAGAATTTGGGGATCTTGGACAGAGCATTATGGATGCGGCCAAGGACCAAGCTCTATCGGAAACTCAACTCGACCTCATTCACGAAGAAACCCTCGCCTATGCCCTCGCAGCTGGCCAAGAGCCGAAGTTCACCAAGGAACAAGTCCAGGAGATGGTGAAGGGACAATTCGATCAGACCCCTGTAGGACAGATCTCCTCTGACCGTATCATCCAAACCGCAGGGAAGCTAGGGCGGAAGATCGAGGAGGCCGGGTCAAAAGGTGATTGGGCTGAGGCCTATCGCATTTCCCAACAGCGCCAATACGCTACCATCGCCGCCAAGATGGCTCGGGACTCCGAGCGCCAACAGGGCCAACTAGATCGCACCGCGAAGACCTTCCGCAATCGCGAAGTCGGGAGTGTTGAACAGCCGTTCACCAATTGGGTCCACGACCTTTTGGGCCGCGCAGGGTTTGGCAAGGCCAAATTCCTTCGAGGGGACCTCATAGACCGTATTGGTCGCCAGCCGCAAGACAACCTGAAGGACTTCGTCGCGGCCAAAGAAGCTGAATGGATGGGCAACCGGACTCTCCCGATCGCCGACGCCTTCACTGATCCCGCGTTCCAAACCAAGCTCAAGGATCTTCCCTATTCCGATTTCAAGGAGTTCAAGAACGCCATTGATCTACTCGTAAAGGCCGGCCGGGATGAGAAGAAGATCTATAGTGAAGGTGCTGCTGCTGACAAGGCCCAAACTATTGCCGAGATGCGTATCAAACTAAAGACCTTCCCCCAACAACTACTCCCGGATGAGCGGAACTGGCTTCAGGAAAAGGCGCAGCAACCGAAGAAGTTCGTTGCAGGACTGACCGCCATGCCAACCCTGCTGCGCCGTTGGGAACGCTTAGATCCGCGAGGGATATTCAGTCGTTACATCACTTACCCAATGCGAGAAGCGGACAACACTCATAGCACCCTTCAACGTGAGGTATCCCGGTCCTTGAAAGAAGTAGGCCCGATCAAAGACTCCGAGAAGCTGGTCGACTCTCCCTTCAACGACCCCAAGACCCGTACTGAAGAGAACCCGGATGGCACTCCGTGGAACGGCTTCATGCGAAAGCATGTCCTGGGGATGCTTGCTCATGCAGGCAACGCAAGCAATTGGCGGGTGTTGGCACAAGGTTATGGCGCCGACCCCGTAGCGTTGATGAAATGGCTAGAGGCCCATACCACTCCGGAGGACTGGACCCAAGCACAGAAGCGTGGGGACCTAATCTTTGGCCGGTTGATCAAGAAGTCCGACGGGGTCTACGAACGCACCGAAGGGGTCCCCGTGGAGGAGATACCCCTTGAGCCCATCACTAACGTGCATGGTACCTTTGATGGGTGGTACCATCCACTCGACGCCGATCCTATCCGGAAGGAAGTCTGGACCCAAGACGAAAGTGGCCAGTGGTCCCGCAACACAGTAGGCAGGCGGGATAGCGTGTTGGACAAATATGGCAAATCTTACGCCACCACTGCTAACGGCTACAGGAAGAAACGCTCAGGCGCTGTCTACCCTCTAGACCTCGATATCACCGCGATGAACGGCACGATCAACCAGATGATCCAAGATATTGCCTATCGGGAACCCCTCTTAGAGATCCAAAAGATCTTCAAGAACGAAGCCTTCCGAAACGAGATCGATAACCACTATGGGGTTCATTACAAAGACCTGCTCGATCCTTGGCTCCAACGTATGGCCGGACAGGCCTCTATCCCCAGCGCTACTTGGAAATGGGCCGGAGAGTGGAGTGAGTATCTGCGGCAGAATGTGATTTCCACATACATCGGAGGTAACATCTACACCGCCCTTAAGCATGGGCCTACGGCGTTGGTAATGTCCTCACGGGTGGTTGGCGCAAGGGAGTTCCTGCCTCAGTTCGGGAAGCAATTGGTTGAGCGTTTAGCTGGGGATCCCCTCCGCAAAGCATTGGAAGTTGTGGGGGCAGATAACTACGCCGAAGCCGTCAAAGGCCTCTACGCCCAGAGCCCAGAGCTTGGGCTGTCGATGTCCGAGTTCGCGATGAAACACAGCGAAGCCCTCCAGCGCCGTGAGCGTCATTGGCAGGATACCATCGCTGGAGAGACCAAGGAACTAAAGGGCGAAAGTACCCTCCGGGAGAAGATCATTCAAAAGGGCTCATGGCTGGTGGCCCAATCGGACATGCTCTCCGCGAAGCCTACATGGATTGCGGAGTTCAACAAGCGCCAGCGGGAGGGATTGAGCTTTGGCGAATCCGTGAACCTCGCCGACGACGCAGTCACTCGGGCCCATGGTACCACCGGCCGGGCCGACATACCGGAGTTGGTCGCAGGGGGTGGACCTGTCCATGGTTGGCTCACTTCGGTTTACGGCTTCATGGGTACCCGAATGCAGCGCGTGATTGAGATCGGGCACCAGTTGAATGACATCTATGATCTTGGTAAAGAGAAAGAACTCAACGAGGCCTTTAAACGAGCCCCGAAACTGTTGGGAGACCTGATGACCTTTGCCGTATGGCCGATCATAGTGGAAGAACTCGTGGTGGGGCTTGGGACAGAAGATCGCAGAACACTCGGTCAACAGGCGGCTAGTTGGATCACCTTGGGGATGTCTAGTTCGGTGCTTTATATGCGGGACTTTATTCATGGCCTTACCTCAGGTCACGAGCCGGGGGTTGGGTTGTTGTCATCCGCTGGGCATGACGCCGCCACTGCCGTCAAGGATTTGCTGAAGGGCAAGGAAGCCTTTAGCAAACAACATGCGGGGAAGACCGTCGCAGACATCCTAACGCTTCTGGGCGAAGCCAAAGGCGTCTCCCCGAAGGTCGTCGGCAACGCAGCCCGCTTTGGCATTGACCTCGTGAACAAACAAACCCATCCCCGCTCCGCTTCAGAAGTCTTCCGTGGTGTCACCCGAGGCACTACCAAACTGAGGGTAGAGAAATGACCGATCTCACGAAGTTGAAAGAGGCCAATACAACTCGATGGCATTCCGCAAAGATCCGGCCGGTGTTTATGCACTTGGCTGAGCATGTGGCTCACGGCTTGGTCCAGGCTAAGACCCGATATCAAATCGTGCAGGACAAAACCAACGTTCCTTGGCCTGTCATTGCTGTGATTCACGAACGGGAGTCTACCCAAAGCTGGGCCGCATCGCTGGCGCAAGGGGATCCGTGGGATCATATGTCGATCCATGTCCCTCGTGGAAGGGGGCCATTCCATAGCTGGGAAGAGGCAGCGATGGATGCCCTGAAGGTCTGTCCCCCGCACGCTGCGGATTGGCACGATTGGTCCATTGGCGGGGTACTTACGTTGCTTGAGCAATACAATGGTCTGGGTTATTTCCACATGGAACGCCCATCACCCTACGTGTGGTCCGGTACCGATCAATACAACAGAGGCAAGTACATCGCCGATGGTCATTACGACCAACACGCCGTGGACAAACAACTAGGATGCGCCACGTTGCTGATGGTGATGAAACAAATCGACCCCTCAATAGAAGGAGAGTTTACATGAGCTACATTCCAACCCAAGACCAAGTCATGGGGCAGTTGCGGATTATCATCCCTGCGCTTGGCACAATCGCCACGGCCTATGGGCTCACCTCTGCCCAGGCCAATAGCTACACCCAAATGGCCCTGACGCTAGTGGGCCCTCTCTCATACGTGGTCGTCGCGATTTGGTCCCTGATCGCCAACTCCCGCGCCTCGATCATGGCAGCCGCTGCAAAACCTGTGGATGCCAATACCCCGGCGCCGCAGATTATACTACCCAAGCAGGAGGCCGAGCTTGCAGCT
>Ga0137407_10000825_pt1 | contig 20333 bp, 15 predicted proteins | sample CZOMad2_2_16fung_FD_108410 | JGI IMG/M metagenome (GOLD analysis project Ga0137407, IMG submission 108410) | Vadose zone soil fungal communities from Angelo Coast Range Reserve, California, USA - CZOMad2_2_16fungal (Illumina Assembly) | ecosystem: Environmental > Terrestrial > Soil > Vadose... | reverse complement strand
GAGCACATATTTGTCGCCGACAAGTCCGACTATTATTCGATCAACGACGATTTGCCCAAGCAGCAACAGTGGTGACACAACGGAACGATTCGGCAACGCGCCGATTGGACCGCGCTTGACCGGCTGGGGGAATCGCTTCGGGGAGCCATCGTTACAGGAGGCCTAAGATCATGAAAACATGGTTTATTACGGGCGCCAGCCGGGGGCTTGGCGTTGATTTTGCGAAAGCCGCCATGCGCGCCGGAGATCGGGTTGTGGCCACGGGCCGCAAGCGAGCCAGTGTCAATGACAGTGTCGGGCCGGACGGCGAGCGGCTTCTGTCGGTCGAGCTGGACGTTACCGACGCCAAACAAGCGCTAGCCGCCGTCGATGCGGCCGTGTCGCGATTTGGTGCAATCGATGTGCTGGTGAACAACGCCGGATACGGCCACCTGGGATTCTTCGAAGAGACGACCATCGAGGACGCACAGGCCCAGTTCGCTGCGAATCTGTTTGGCGCCTTCAACGTTACGCAGGCTGCGCTGCCCATCATGCGTTCCGCTCGCCAAGGGCGGATCTTCAACATCTCGTCGCTTGCCGGCATCCGCGGAGCAGAGTTCGCCTCGCTCTATTGCGCAAGCAAGTTCGCGCTCGAAGGCTTCTCGGAGTCTCTGTCGAATGAGGTCGCACCGTTCGGACTGTTCGTGACCATTGTCGAGCCCGGGCCTTTCCGTACCGACTTCCTCACCCGCGAATCGCTGCGCTTTGGCGGCAAACTCGTGGCGGACTATGACGATCGGCGCGCCAGGCTCCAGGTGTCCTTCGAACAGCGTAATGGCCGACAGCCCGGCGACCCCGTGAAGCTCGCGGAAGCGATCGTGCGTCTGGCAGGCGAAGCGAAGCCGCCGATGCGGTTTGTGGCGGGATCCATTGCTGTCGACGCGGCCGACGCGAAGCTTGCTGCGATGCGAACTGAATTCGATCTCTGGCGGCGCCTTGGCGTGAGTACTGACTACAGCACTTAGTGAATACCCATTTCTACTCGACGATTTCACCGGCACCGGCTTCAAACGTCTTGATGAGGCTTGTCTGAGAGCTCTTCTTCATGAGCGGCTTCTACCAGCTAGGCAGGACGGCAAACCAGTGAGCTCGGCGATAGAGTTGCCGATCAACTGGAGCTTACAACCCCATAGATAGCGCGCTGGCGGAAGTTGACCGTTCTGAGCCGGTCGCGCTACGGCTGCGAGCCAATGAGTCCTGTCGACCCTGAGTTGCCCGTCGCCAGCGGCAGCTTTGCGGCTGATCCGCACACCAACGTCAGCTCAAAACCTCATATTCACTCTTCACCATTCCGCTTGGATAGGTCTTCGTAAAAACGTGACGAAGTTGCACGTCGTGAGGCAGCGATCCAAATAGCGGAATGCCTTCGCCAATTAGCACCGGGACGCGCGTAACGATAAGGCGCTGAATCAACCGTGCTTGCAGGAAGCGTTGCACGGTGATGCCGCCATCGATGTAGGCATGGCCGACTCCGCTGGCCGCAAGGCGATCCGTTATCTCCGCAGGAGAGCCCGACATATGCTCAATCGTCGCACCACGAACTTTCGAGACGTCGATGGTGCGGCTACTTAAGACAACAACGCGCTTTTCAGCGTATGGCCATTTTTCGAAGGTCAGTACCTTTTCAAAAGTATTTCGTCCGATTACCAACACGTCTACGCTCGACATGAACTCATCATAGCCATGAGGCTCACCCCCGCCCTCAGGAAGGAAGTCAAAATCGCCATTGCGTCGTGCGATAAAGCCATCAACGCTTGTACCTACGAAGACGGATGCCTTCATACAGCAATCCTTGGTTCACTGACTTATGGGTATATTGGACGTCTGCTTTCCGCCAGGCAAATCAATGGGCTACCGACCGGAGTTGCCGGGAACTGCCCGATGCCGACAGCCACCCGTCTGGCAGCTTCTCGATTCAGACAGGCGAAGCTGAGCAACCTTATTTGGGTTTGACTGGTGCTCTCTTGGTCTTCAACTCCACCAGGATCAGCTCGAATGGCTTCTCGCCGACGTTCTCCGGCAGATGCTCGCCAGCCTCCGACCATTGGACTGACCCCGCCTTCACCGGGGCGTCCTGAGTCTTTCCGTCCGGCATCGTGAACCGCGACTGTCCGTCGGTCAGAAACACGGCCACGTTCGCCGGGTGGTGGTGCATCACTGACTTCTCATGAGGCCCGTAAGTGATACGCAGTACCCGCACCCGGTCATTCTCGAACTCCACCTTGTAGTGCTTGGCGTCGACCTTGATCGGATCCTGTGGAGTTGCCACCGCACCGGCCAGCAACCCCGCGCCGCCGAGAACAATCAGGCTGATAGCAAGAAATAGCGCGTGCATACCGCCGACCGCGGCCCTGCACCGAAGAATAAAATCGTACATAGTGAGGTCCCCTTAGTTTTAAGATGGCTTCGCGGATTACCGGGCGCGTAACCCGGTAGCGGCCGCTGGGCGTCGTCATTATTTCAACCGCTTAGATTGCCCGCATCGCCGCCGAGTCTTGCGGACGAAATCTCCACCTGCGAGTTCCGTATACGCCTGTTTTCTCTGGCGCGCTACATGCGTTGATTTTTTACAGCGTCATTCGACCGGGAGAAAGATCACGGATTGCGCGGCTCGAAGAACTGCTGCCCGCCAGTCTGGATGAACATCGCGTTGTTAGTACCGATCTGGCATCGGTCTGCATGGGGCAGGTTCGTTATTCGGCGGTAAAGTCTCTCTGGTTCATCGGCATGGCCACCGGCGCCATGATCGGTGGCGTCATGACATTTTCTTTGGGAGCGTTTCTCCCCTTTGTGATTTCAACCGCGATTGTCTTGTTGTTTGGACATTAACTCGGCAGTCACCGCAAACTCGTCCACGATAGTTTTCAGTGCCCGAAGTGGCTGGAATACGGCTTGGTGTATTTGGGCGTCCAAGTCGGTGTCGCGCAAAGCGGCGCGGATTTGGGGCTCGGCAATGCGTAAATACCCGATTACTCGGGAAATACCGTAATTGAGGCGCTAGCCTAGCGGCTAATTGGGAATGCGAAGCCGGCTATCTGGGAAAGTGGTGGGCCGCTCACCATCGAGTTAGGTGACGGCAGTTTTCAAAACGAGTGTGAGCAAAGCCACCAAAACAGACGGGCAGCGTTGCCAGGGCGATAGCCTGGGTTCTGGTGCACCAATTCGACAATTGGCATTTTTGTGGCATGCTGATAGATTGGCCGCTGGTTCACCAAATCGACAATCGTCGTTTGGGTGGCACAAACTATCTACCTCAAGAGGCGCACCAAAATGGCATCTGCCGGCACCACCCTTCTACGGGCGTGAGCACGAGCTACAGCGCCTCCAAGAGCTTACTGGCAAGAGAACCGCCAGCTTGGTCATCATCAAGGGCCGCCGCCGCATCGGCAAGAGCCGCCTGGCCACTGAGCTCGCCCGTCGATTACCGGGTTACGGCGCTCTGAGCTTTCAAGGGCTGCCGCCCACCGCGCACCTGACGGCCGGGCAGGAACGCGAAGACTTCGCCCAACAGATCAATCGCCAGCTCGGCATCCCGGCGCCGCGGGCCGATGATTGGAATACGCTGTTATGGAGCCTTGCCGATCGAACTAGAACCGGCCCGTATTTGATCGTTCTGGATGAAATCAATTGGCTGGGATCGAAAGATCCTACGTTCCTTGGGAAGCTGAAGAATGCCTGGGATGCGGAATTTTCTCAAAATCCGCATTTGATCCTCATTCTTTCCGGTTCGTTGAGCGGTTGGATCGAACGCAATATCCTGCATCACACCGGCTTTCTGGGGCGGGTGTCACTGGACTTCACGCTGCCGGAGCTGCCGTTGGCGACCTGCAACCTGTTCTGGGGCAAGCGCCGCGATCGCATTACTCCTCATGAAAAGCTGCGCTTACTGTCCGTGACGGGCGGGGTGCCGCGTTATTTGGAGGAAATGAATCCGGCGCTGTCGGCGGACGTCAATATTCAGCGCATGTGTTTCACGCCAGAAGGGCTGTTATTCAAGGAATTTGACCTAATTTTCCACGACCTGTTCAGCAGACGCGACAAAGTCTATCGCGAGATCGTGGCGGCGCTAGTCAACGGCTCTTTGGACCTAGAGGGGCTATACGCGGCACTCGGCGTCGGCAAGACCGGGAAGATCAGCGAATACAGCTCGGATTTGGTGCAGGCGGGCTTTTTGTCGCGCGACTACACTTGGGACCTCAAGACGGCGGATGAGGGCAAGCACAGCAAATTACGCTTGAGCGACAACTATCTGAGGTTTTATCTCAAATACGTTCAGCCCAACCGTAGGCGCATCGAACGCGGAACGTTGTCCCGGTTGCCGAATATCGACGGCATATTGGGCCTACAGTTCGAGAACATCGTGCTCAAGAACCGGCTGGCCATATTCGAGCGACTGCACATCGACCCCAACGACGTTCTGTACGACAACCCGTTTTTTCAGCGAAAAACACTGCGCCACGCGGGCTGCCAGATCGACTATCTGATCCAGATCCGGCAGAAGACGCTCTATGTATGCGAAATCAAATTTTCCAAGAACGCCGTGCCGCTAACCGTGATATCCGAAGTGCAGGAGAAAATCGCGCGGATCAGTATGCCGCGACACATGAGCTATCGACCGGTGTTGATCCATGCGGGCGCCATTGCCGAAAGTATCGCCGAACAAGAGTATTTTGCGTCGGTGATCGATTTCGGCGAGCTGATGGCTTCTGCGAATACCTCAACATAGGGCGGCGACGGGTCGATGACGGACGGATGAGACCATCGAGAACGAACTCGACCCAGGGGCTGATCGGCGCATTCGATCGAAGGAACGGCTGTAGCCGCGTCGAGACTGTGGGAACTGGGCAATAAGCCAAGTCGCGTCCTAAGGCAACGCAGGGACACGCCAGACAGAAAAAAAAGTGGAGCGGGCGATGGGAACACGGGCGGCGCTTCCGAGCCCCCGCAAATCCGCGCCGCGTGCTGAATGCATCCGAACCGAATTCTCGTCCCTATTTTTCCGTATCGGCCGCTGGGTCTTGCGACTCCTGGTTTACTCCGTCTTCGGAGACGGTGCTACCTACCGCTGAACTTATAGCTGAAGCGCAAGCCGATGGTTCGAGGACGATTCACCGTTATTGCTTTGTAGAACTGCGCGTAGTTCGCAAACAGCTGAGCCCGCGTGTCGGTTAGATTCTCTCCGTAGACTTGCACGAGCCACGCGTCCTTTCCGACACCGACTGCCCCGTCATAGGTTGTGAAAGGGGGCAGATCATAGGCAGTAGAGTGGTTCTGCAGGTCAAGCGTAAATTGATCGGTCGTGGCGAGGGAGTGTGATTGATGCACTGCGCCGATCTGGGCGAACGCGTCATACCCGTTCAACGCGAATTCATAACGCGCCCGGATGTTGCCCTGAAAGGGAGGCGCCCCGGCGAGCGGGCTGCCGAGCACCCCGCCTGGATTCGGAATTGTTGTTCTGCCGTAGCTATGCAGCGCACTAAAGTCGATCGGTGTTCCGTCCGCCCATAGAAATGTCGCTTGCTTGACCAACTCGCTGTGGTTCCAGGCGCCGGCGGCCTCGATGCTGAGTCCTGTCGTGACGCGGGCCACTAAGGAGGTTTCAACGCCACGGACTCTATAGTAGCCACCGTTGAGGAATAAGCCCAAGCTGATGACACCCGGCGCACCTACGGCAATCTGTGCTTGGTTCCAGTTCTCCTGATAGATCGCGCCATCCCACTGGATGCGCCGGTTCACCCACGTCGTTTTCCAACCCAACTCGTTGTTGGTGAGGGTGTCGGGCGCAAGGGTCAGCGGCGGCTTCCAGCTCCCGTGCAGGTTTGCTTGTGTTTGCCACTCCAAGGAACCCGAACTCAGCGGCGAACACGGACAGTTGTGCGCTGACCGATTGAAGGCGCCCGCGCGAAAACCCTGCGACCAGGTGTAGTAGAGCAGCGCATCCTCGGTGACCTTCCAGCTGAGGTTCGCGCGGCTCCTGAAGCCAGAGAAAGTCCGGTCGAGGTTTTCTGCATTTAGATCGATGAATTGTTGATTCGGCCCGTCCACACACGGATTGGGCGCCTTCGGAAAATTGATGAGTTGGCAACCACCGAAACTGCTCACGGTCGAGCCGACTTCCCAGGTATTGGTACGGGAGTAGCGGGTACCGGCCGTCAGCGTCAGCTTCGTCGGAATGAGCTCGAAGTCGACAGATGCGTACGCGGCCTGCTGTCTGTAGCCCCGAGTGATATCGTTAAAGAAGGCATCGCCCAACGGCCGGACGTTCGGGTTGTTCGACGCCACAGGTGCGGATACGAACGCTCCGTTTGGGGTGTAGTAGCCGGTGGGCGGCCCGATCGGATTGAAGTACGGCAGCGCCGTGAGATAGAAAAAGTCGACCTGGTTCTGAAGCTGGTAGTTCTCATAAAACAGGCCGCCAACGCCGCGGATCCGCCAATCGGCGGGCGTGCTGAGGCGCAGCTCATGGGTCTGGTGAGTGTTGCGCTCCAGATCGCGCCAGGTTGAGCTGGGCGTGAAGCAGCGCGCGGCCGCAGGATTTGGCTGAGTTGAGTTCGAGGTCGGATTTACGCACTGATAGTAGTCCGCGTACACGCTGCGTGCGTAGCTGGTGTAGTCCTGGACCTGCTCGACATTACGCACGAGATAGGCGCCCGCATAAACGAGTTTCAGGGCCCCGACACGGCCGTCAATCGTCAGCGCGGTGTTTTCGAATCGGTCCTTGTTGTGCGAGGTATTGTACAGTTGCACGCTGAGGTCGGGTTGCGGCTTACCGAGCGAATTCGCCGCCATCTCGGCAAAAACGCCGTCGGCCTCGATGCTCTGGTACGACTGTGCAAGGAGCGCGCTCCACTCCTCGTTGAACCGGTACAGGGCCTCTACGCGAATGCCCTGGTAGGTGACCGGATTGATGTCCTTGGCAGCAATATTGAAGTTGTTGACCACAACGCTGTTGGCTGGAACTTTGCCACCCGCGTAAGCGTAGTCAACGCCGAGGTCAGTATCGGCACGTGCAAAGGTCGCAGGAACGTTGTCGATGTATCCGCCGCGGCGCTCGTTGTAGATCACGCCGCGCACGGCCAGGTGGTCGGTAATGAGCGGAAGGTTGATGGTGGCGTCGAGATTGGTGCTTGGCGCACCGTGCGCAGTCGTTGCGTAACCTGCATTCACCGTTGCGTCAGTCACATCGAGCTTCGGCTTGTTCGTGATGTACCGCACGACGCCAGCCTGCGCACCCGCGCCGAACAGCGTGCCCTGTGGACCTTCCAATACCTCAATGCGGTCGAGATCCGCTGCGTAGATGTCGAGATTACGGTATGGAAGCTGCGCGGATTGCTCATCGAGGTACACCGCGACGTTCGGGAAACCACCGCCCCAACCCGTCCCCTGTATCCCAAATGCGGCCGTCGCCAGGCCGCGCATATAGATGTTGTTCTGACCGGGGCCCACACCGTGCGCGGTGACAGCGGGCAGGTACTTCACGAAGTCATCAAAGGTGGTGGCGTTGAGCTTGGCGAGGGTCTCCCCCGTCAACACGTGCATCGCAATCGGTACGTTCTGAAGGTTCTCCTCGCGGCGGTTGGCGGTAACGATCACCTCTTGCAATTCGTCTCCGGAGGGAATCTTCGTAGTCTCCCGCGGCGGCCCAACCACCGAGGCAAGTATGCGAATGCTGCGCGGCGTAAGGTACTCGAACTTGAGTCCGGTGCCCGCAAGCACGCGAGCGAGCGCTTCATCGGCGCTGAGTCCCGTAGAAACAGCGTGGGATCTCTGGCCACGCACAACACCGGAGACATAGACGAGCTGCAGGCCGGTCTGGCGGGCGAACGCCTCGAGCGCCTGTGCGAGAGGTTGCGCGGGGATGTCGGCGGTGAGCGCCGCGGGTTCAAAGGCCTGGGCTAGCGTCGCCGGAAAATCCAAGAGCGCCGCAGGCGTGCAGATCGAGAGCGCGCGGAGAATCCCAGACGCCACGGTCGCGATGCCCGCAGATCGGTGACGCGATTGACCGTCCATAGATTTCCCATGCAGCCATCTTTTGCGTGCCCTGATCCGGAGCATAGCGCAGAGCGGCAGAGTTGGGTGTCGGGCGCAGCTTCCCTAGTCTCGCGATACGCGAATCCGCGTCTCCGTCACCTCGACCCGCACACCCTTGAGGCTGCGCAGAAAGGCAATGAATGCCTCGGTATCGTCGGTGGCGAAGACCCCGCTGATTTGTAAATTCCGTAGCGCGGGCGTCGCGATCTCGATCGGCTTCGCAGTGTAGCGATTGTATTCGGCCGCGACACGCTCCAGCGGTTCGTGGTCAAACACGATTTCGTGGCGCAGCCAGGCCGTGGTGCGTTCCGCGTCGACCGCCACGGGCGTGACCGGCCACTCTCCCTCGGTCACGCTGATCTGCTGATTGGCGCCAAGCTGGACGACTCGTCGCGCGTGGCTCTGGTTCGAGCCCGTGCCAAGTTCCTCCGTCGTCGGCGATGGCGCAACGGCAACCCGCCCCTCGATCACCGTTACGACGGTCGAGTCATGTTGCAGGCGCACATCGAATTTGGTGCCGAGGTCGACGACTTCAGCCGATCCGGCGATCACCCGAAATGCGCGATCAGGGTCGTGGGCGACTTCGAAGTCTGCTTGGCCGGAGGTGAGCATGACGAGCCGTTCGTTCTTACCGTACCGGATGGTGACCGCACTGTCGGTATTCAGATGCAGTACTGAATCATCCGCCAAGCGACGAGTCAGCTGTTCGCCGTGTCGTGTCTCAAAATGCAGTGCCGTTATGCCGTCGGGCGCCGACGGGTGCTCGATGGGCTGCCTCACGTTCCACGTCAAGAGCAAGCCAAGACTCAGCACAGCGCACGCAGCCATCGTTACTGCGGCTGTGAGCCAGCGGCCTGAGGTTCTGCCCCGAACGGCGTCGATCACGCGCGGCCAGAGGGGTTGGACCGGAGTGTCGTCCTCGGCCCGTGCGCGTGCCAGAATCGCCTCGAGGGCGAACTCAGGATCGGTGCGGGCCTCCTTGAGATCGCGCGCGATCGCCGACACGCCGAGGAACTCCTCCACGTGGACCGGCGAGGTCTTGAGCCACGCCGCAAGGGCCGCGGAGTCCCGCTCATCGAGCGGCTCCTCATCGCTCGCCACGAGCCACTCGCCGGCCTCTTCGGCGATCGCGGCACGGATTTTCTCTTCATTGCAGTTCATAGATTCAACCTAGCCGCGCCATCCGGCGTCGACAATGACCCAGCGCTTGCGCCACATACTTCTTCGCCATTTGCGGGGACACCTCGAGGTGCTCCGCAATCGCCCGATAGGAGAGCCCATGCGTGAAGCGCAGTTCTACCGCGGCGCGACATTTCGGACGCAGCTGCTGCAGCACGACCCCGAGCCGGGCGATCCGCTGGCTCGCATCGAGGTTCCCGTCGAACTCTGGCAGGGTTTCGAGCCGCTCATGCGCGGGAGCCTCGTCGATGTCGATGCCGCTCGTCTGACGACGGTCGAGCACCGCATGCTCCTTCACGAGATTGTTGGCCACCGTATAGAGGTAGTGGACGGGATTGCGGATCGCCTCCTGGTCGCTGATCCGCAGCATCCGCACGTACACCTCCTGCGCCAGATCCGCCGCATCGGCCTTGCTCCGGATGCGCCGCAGGAAGAACGTCTGCAGGGCGGCCCGGTGCTCGGCAAACAGCCGCTCGACCAGCGATGGTTTCGGCTCAGCCGCAGCCATGGTGACCCATACAATTCCCTCTCATCTTGTATATGAGTCCCCCAGGTCCGAAATGGCAACCAAAATTATCGCCGCACCCGCGCCGGCCCCCACCCCGATCGATCACCACACCCGTCATCGCGAATTTAGGGGTGTCCAATTCGCGGCGTGAGCACTCGTTGTCAATGAACCCGAACTATTGTCAACGCGAAATTCACAAGGAGATTCACATGTACACCAAAACAGCTCTCATGAGTGCCTGGCCCGTTCTTGGCGCCGCCGTAGTTGCGTGCACGCTGTTCGCCGGCAATGTTGCAGCTAACGAAGTCACTGTTGCCATTCAGGTGAGCACGCGGGGACTCGATCTCAATCAGCCTGCCGGAGCGCACGAGTTGTATTCCCGCCTTCAGCATGCTGCGCAGGTGGTCTGCACGCATGGCATGCGGGTCGACCTGGTGCCCTCCCGAGACCCACAAGGTTGCTATGAGAAGGCGCTCGGCAATGCGGTCCGGGCCGCCAATTTGAAGCTGCTCACGCAGGTCTATCTTGCAACGCATACGCTTCAGGAAGCGGCGGCACGCGGGATCGACGTGCCCGTACAGGTAGCGGCTAAGTGAGGACACGCCGTGGGCCGCCGCTGAGCTCGACCTTGGGCGCAGCGGTGGCTCAAGAATCTGCACCTTGAGGCACCGATGCGACCCGGGATTCGTGGATGTACGCGACTCACGGTCAGGTTGCTGGCGCTGAATTTCGCCCGGTGATCTACCGCTATTTCTAGAAGATATCCCCCGTGGCTGTCACCGAGCAAGGTGGGGGGCCTTGACCTCATTAAACCAGGCCCAGTATTCGGAGGGACGAACTCGAAAGCGAGTAATGTTGCCATCGTTGAGTCTCCCGAACTCGCGCGATGCCAAATCAATAAACTTCTTCAAGTCCCGCGGTTCAACAACTTGCTCTGTACGCGCTCGAATCTCATCCTCGGTCGGCTTTTTTCGGTCGCGCACTATCCCACCGATGACGTCAGCCAGGACGTTCCTGTATTTCATACGAAAGACATCCGGCTCTGCGACCGAATCGCGGACGACTACGTATCTGAAGCAAGAACGTTCATACGCCCACACGAACACGTCGAGAAGGAGTTCCACGCGAGCCAACTCATAGACGCCCAAGTTTCCGGAGATATATGCGGCCTCCGGTACGTCCACGAAAGACAAAGGACACAGATCGTTCTTGATGAGTGGGATGTTCGCGGCCAGACGCGAGACGCGCTTGTTGACATCTTCGAACGGCTGCAGATAAGGCAGGTGGACCATGAGAAAAAATGCTCGCTCGAATGGGTCACCGATTACAGCCGCTTTGCGGATAATCAGGTCGAGGCATTCCTCGATGACCTGCGGTATGGCGGGTGGCGTGTACACACTTTTTCCGATTTCGACCGGTCGCCTGCGTAACCGTCCCGAGGCCTCCGGATCAGCCATCAGGTTCTCGGAAAGTGCCGCGTGCAGGTTAAGTAGCGTGAAGCGGTTGATGCCAACGTCATCGCTTCCTTCCACGAGCATCTCGATCGCAACTTTGTGATTCAGGATCATTTGGGTTTCTTTTGCGTCCTTACCCTCGGCAGCCTGTCCGAATTCAATGAGCTGTTGGGTGTCGAGGCGGCTGTAAGTGTTGCCTTCCAGGCGACTCGAAGCCCACGATAAGTCGATCAGTAGTCGGCTTAGAATGTCGCGGGCAAATGTGCCCGCCGCGCGTTCGGCGACAATCGGCTTACCCAATTTGTGGAGACGGACTTTGATCTTGTCCGACACGTATGCCGTTCGATTGGGTTCATAGTCGTCGAGCAGGCTACGTTCATAGCCTCGAGGATTCCGCGCCGCCACCGGCCGCGAGACGTACCTGAGGATTTCTCGGGCGGCGGCGGAGAGGGCGATCGCGACTGACCCGTCCGGCGTTTCGAACTGTTCCGCTGTCGGGACATGTCGGCGTTTCGCGGTAAGCGCCGTCGTCGCCGGAAGGTAGATCGTACCCTTCAAATCGCCGCGGCGCTGAATGCGACCCGCTTGTAGCAATGTCTGCAACCGCCGCCCCAGAGTTCGGCGGCTAATTGAGCCATGAAACTCTTCTTCAAGCTTCGCAATACCAACGCCGGCCGGATATCTAAGAATGACATCGTGCAGACGTTGGAGCTCAGCTTCTGGAACCGTCTTGGGCATCGAGAGACCGGATGTGGCGTAATTGGATTTGAGTTGGCGTGTAATTATATAACTATATGTTTTGTTTTGATATTTATATGACCTAAAAATGGACGTTGTGGCGCATAAATATATAATATATTGATATATAATGATTTATTGGCAATTTTTCACCCCCTAATCGCGCCGCCCGCACGCAACGACCGGTGGCACCATGAACGACCGTGGTTTGACCAGGGATTTTGGACACAAAGTCAGTCGAAACAATGGGTTGAGGCGCTGGTCGGCGTCCGGCCCGCTCGCCCGATTCACAATCTCATACGCACCTCCAATTTTCCATCCGATTCCATCCAATTTATTCTGGACATTTGCCTTCCTGACCCTACTCCGGGAAAAGCGCCATAAACGTTCAACCCGGCACTCGCTGCTGCGATGCGGTAATTCTCCAATTCGCATCAATGAATGGCATCCAAGACTTCCACTATCAACGAAGCATCTCGAGACGTCACCCAATCGCCAACGCTGCCTAGAAGCTCAAGTATCGCCGGATCGGTTTCCTCGTGAGCTCGCACGATGATGCGAGTGGACTCCATTGAAGGAGCACCACACTCTTTTTTGTACGCATCGCCCGCAATGAACTGCAGATAGTTATCTACCAGATGACGAAGGGTGGCCATATCGAGACCATTCGCTGCAACTTCTTCGGCTCTTACAAAGCGCAATCCCGAATTGAACTCGGCGTAAACCACGATAAGTTCGGCATTGTAAGTTTCCCAACATAGGCTGAAAGCTTTGTCAGTACCGAATTGTTAGACGCCAACAGCGCTGTGCTGCCAACGAGTTGCGAAGGGCTGCCGGAAGACGGCGGCCCTACGGAGGTGGCGGCTGATTCGCCGTAGGATGAAAAGGCCAATAAGACGATTATCGCAGCATTGAAAGCCGTCATCAGGTCGCGCACACAAACCTCCCTGTTTCTAGCTCTCTACATTTTAACAGGAGCCGTTACTCGGACACGAGGGGGACGTTGTACGATGTTGGAAATAGCGCGCGAAATCGAATACAGGTCCAGCAAAGCAATCGTGTGTGACCAAGTATCGGCTTTTTCGCTAATTTCCTGACACTCAAACTCAATTTTCCTGGGTAACTCAATCGGGGCCTCGTGAGTTACCCAGGAAGTTACCCAGGTTTTTCTCGATCGGTACCGATCTTTGCCGATCGTTAGCGAACGTCATTTCGGACTAATTCGAGTCCGAGACAACTGTTTTTCCGGTGTTTTGACTCGAAGCCCGTCCCTCCCCGATCGTTACCGATCGTCCCCGAACATCGCAAATTAGTGGGCCCGCTCACCATCGAATTAACGCTGAAAAGGCCCATTTCCATAGGAATAAGGCTAATTCGATAATCGCGGTTACCCAGGAAGTTACCCAGACATGTAGGCGTTTCGCTGTGCCCGCAATTTTGCCTGCGATCTAGAAAATGTCCTGTAAACGCATGGCAACAGACCGGGGCCTATGGATACCTCCAATTTTCCATCCGATTCCATCCAATTCATTCGCGAACTCTGCCTTACTGACTTCCTCTCGAAGGAGCGCCAACCTGCCGGCCGACATTCAACATGTCCACCAGGCTACTTACAGGAAAGAAGTGGCGTTGCGCTAGGCGGCCGCTTTCTCTTTGGGACGACCGCCGCGCTTACCGTTCTCACGGGCGGCCTTCGCCTTGACCGAACTGCGGCTTGCCCCCCCGAGTTTGCCAATCTGCTGCATCCACCGACGTGAACCGAAGGCGCCTTCGATGAGGCCCGGTACATAGAGATCGGCATCCAGCAAAGGCCAATGCAGGCCGAGCCCGTTCGGGCTGATCTTGATTTTTCTCAACTTTGATCCGGGCGCATCCGCCAGCCCTTCGGCCAAACCTACCGGGAAGGCAAATTCGCAGCCGCCCTCGAGAGTAATCACGATCAGCCTGCGTCGGAGATCATAGCGAGCGGCTTGCGCTATCGGTCCACGCGCCACCGCCGCCGCACCGCGCGCATTCGCTGCTTTAAATTGATCTTTAGTAATTACCATGAATCGTCCTCCAGGCCGCACACAACGGTTGCACATGGATTTGCAGTGATCCGGCCAAGCGGTTCACTTCCGGCCAAGAAAACCCAAAGTTCTCACGCAATTCGATCGGTCCGCTTGGGCAGTTCAAATTGAACACCGCCTGCCGTGGGCCCTCCCAAACGTGTACATGAGCGGGACGATGATCGTTCGTATAGATCATGACCCGAACGCGGCCAAAGCGGAGAACCGTAGGCACAACGAATTATAACCCAAGCGTGGTTGGGTTTAAAGCCATATTACTCGACGATCAAGGTATTCTTGGCAACGCTTTCACAGTCTACGGGGCACAATCCCCACATAGACATTGGTCGTTAAGAACCTGCTCAGGATATTTCGCGGCGCTTTGGCGCCATCCGTAATCGCCGTGGTGGGTCTCCAATATGCCTGGCCGTAGGCCGAATATATGGCAGCCGGCGCAGACATGCAGCAGGGGCTTGAGCCCTGGCGACTTCAGAACCAATTCGTCATATGCCGAGCGACGCACGTCAGCCCCGGTCATGACGTCGGACGATCTTGCGCGCGAACCACGCCGCAACCGCAAGGATAACGCCAATAACGAACACAGTAGCCCAGAAGGTATCGACCGGACCACTTGAATGCGCCCGGTTCGAGAAAGATATCGGTAGATCGATCTTTATGACCATAGACTTGAACGGAACAAACAAGACGCCGATTAGCGCTGCGGTAAATATTCCGAGCAAGCCAAGCTGGTACCACATCCTTGTCTTCTGCTTCATTTCACACTCTTTATAAGCATGTCCGTCAGTCCACCCTTCTAGACGACGTTGATAGCCCGGACTCTGTCATAGCAGGCCCCACATAGTATTTTTATATCCGCAAAGGCCTCCGAGCGCTCGTTCCAATCCCCGCTCGATCCCCCCTCTGCAATTCTTACCTTTTCGCAAGTGGCGCACCAAGCATCGCCGCGGGGCTTGGACGACCAATAGAACCCAATAACCTCATCTGTCCGTAACGACAAAACTAGGTGTTTGCAGACGTAGGTCTCTTCCTGAAGGCCGTGTTCTGAGCATTGAACCAGGTCAGTCACGGTGCCATGAATCCCATAGATGTCCTTTAGGGTGATCCTGTATCCCCTCAGAAAAACCCGCTGCAATCCGATCCAGTTCCGATGACGGCTGATCACTAATGGCAATCGGACCAAGCAAGGCAAATCCTCCGTTCGCCTTTGAAACAAACCGCTGTGTGAATACTGCGGGTTCTATCATCCCCTGAGTCCATGCCACTACGACTAAGGCGTCTTCTTTTCCGGCCGCCCCGCGTTGCAGCCCTTCTCGTGCGAGCGACCATATATCGACCTGATGTTTCAGTGCTGCAAAACTATCCCAGCCTTTCGACACGGCTTCATCTTGCGTCGTCGCTTCAAATTCGATGGACTGGCGTTTCTCGTCCTTCGTAATTACCGCAAAAGGACAGATCAGTTCCCCGACTTTAAGAGCCGAGGCTATCGATGCCGCCTGAGTCATGACAAGACCAGCATGACGGGCAACATTATCGGGAATCCGATTTTGAGACGTGGAAGTCGACGATTCTATTGACCGGTTCAATTGAAACGCCCGTTCGGATCCCACACTGCGTCTTGTGTGCCTCCACCGTGGTGCCTTACGACATCGCGCCCGGATTCCGTCGGCTGATTCGGAACGTGTCGTCAACCTGACCAATGCTTTCTGCCGACTAGTAATCGACGAATCTCACCGGCGAGCAGCACTCTGAAACTGGCAATCAAAATGGCAAGCGCATCTCTCTAGCATGCGGGGCTTGACCTTCAACATGTATTGAAGGTCTAAATTCCTGAGGATGCGACACTCAGTGAGATCGACCGCACACCATCCCGGTTTGTTGAAGCGGGGAAGCTCTTCTTAGGCGCGCCGCTCGGCGGCTCTGGAGTAAGGAGTTGGACGGAGCCGTCGGCGGTGGAGTGATCAGGTAAGCAGTGCACAGCTCACAGAAGGTGGCCGTAGCGACAGGTCTGAATTCCTTCCAATGGCCGACGAAACAAGCCACGGCCAAAATCGTAATACTGGGCTTATAACTCTGACGACCGCTAACACGTTAAAGAATAGGACAGACGACTACGAAAAACTTATCGCGTGCCGGCTTCGCGTTGGCGGGTTGCCGGTGCGCAACGCCACGGCCATGAGAGCATTTCTATCTTAAGAGGACTTCGGTAATGGGTCGTTCGGCGTTTAACGTCGCTATACTGGCAATCGCCATCTTGTTATTGGATGCGGGTCCCGTGTCGGCACGCGACGTGCGCATCGGCGTCCTGATCGATGGTCCAGCGGCGCGAGAAGGGGTCACTGCGGATGTGCTCGAACAAGCCGCCGCCGCAGTCTACGGAGATGGCCTCAGGCTGACTATCGCGCCGCAAAAACGGCTGAATGGCGATTGGAACGTGCCGGCACTCAATGCGGCACTCGATCGACTTGAAGCCGATCCGCAGATCGACATCGTCGTGACATTGGGATTCGCGGCAAGCCACTTGGTGGCGCACCGAACTCAGTTGCCCAAGCCCACCATTGCAGCCAACGTTGTGGACCCCTTGCTGCAGGCCTTCCCGATGAAAAGCGGCACAAGCGGCCGTCACAATTTCACTTACGTCAGTACCTTCAATAGAGTCGAGGGCCAAATCGGCGCGTTTCATCGCACAACCGGTTTTTCGCACTTGGTTGTGCTGGCGGACCCGATATCGCTTCAAGTCGTACGCGAACTTGAGGTCAAGGCGACACAGCTTCAGGCCAGCACCGGTGCCGGCATTGTGCTGCGCCCTGCCGCCAATCTCTCCGACGCCATCGCCAATCTGCCGCCCGGCACAGATGCGGTGTACCTCGCGCCCCTGATGCGCCTGTCAAGCGGTGATTTGCGCAGCCTCGCAGAACAACTTGCGCACCGGAAGCTGTCGAGCTTTTCGTATCTCGGTCGAACCGAGGTCGAACAAGGCATCCTGATGACGAACTCTTCCGACACGGAGCGAACCGAACGTCTGGCGCGCCGCATCGCGCTCGACATTCAACGAATTGTCGAGGGTGAAGATGCCGCGAACATCGAGGTGGCCATTCCAAGCGAAGAGCGCCTTGTCATCAATATGCACACGGCTCAGCAGATTGGCTTCTCGCCGCACTGGGATGATCTCACCGATGCTGACCAGCTGGACGCTGAGAATACGCCGGAGCAACATTCAATCAGCTTGCTGCAGGCGATGGACGCCGCGTTGCGCGGCAATCCCACGCTTCGCGCTTCCCTGCTTGCGGCGGATATCGCCGCGGACCAGACGCGAATCGCGCGCAGTCAATTGTTACCGAGCCTTGGCGCCAATGTGGCCCACACGCAGATCGATGCCAGTCACGCCAATCCGCTGCTGCTGGCTGAGCGCACCACCGAGGCCGGGGCTACGGCACAAGTGCCGATTTACAAGGACAGTGCCTGGGCCGGCTGGTCCGTGTCGCAGCACCTTGCGGTGGCGGCTACCGAGCAGGCACGTCAAGAACTGTTGGACACGCTTCAACAGACCGCCACGGCCTATTTCAGCGTGTTGCGCGCCAAGTCTGCGAGAAGCGTGCGCCGGCAAAATATGGAGAACACTCGTCAAAATCTCGAGACTGCGCGCGCGCGCGAGGCAGTCGGCCTGTCGACGCGCTCCGACTATCTGCGATGGGTGGCTCAAATGGCGAGCGCTCGCCAGGATCTGCTCGCCGCCGAGGCCAACGAGCGCCAGGCGACGGTAGAGCTGGGCAGACTCATCCATGACGACCCATCGCGGCCGCTTGTAATCGTCGAGGCAGGAATAGATGAACCTCTCAATTGGATCGCCAGCCCGCACACCCAGCGGTATCTCGATACGCCGGCGAAGTGGACGGTTTTCCGGGAATTCATTATTGCCCAAGCGCGCGAACACTCACCGGAGATCAAGCGTGTTGACGAACTCCTCGCGGGTCAGCAGCGCGAGGTAACCTCAGCGCGCCGCGCTTTCTTCGTTCCAGATCTGGCCGCCATCGGCATCGCGGGCGATCAATTCAGTCGCGGTGGCGTCGGCTCAGAACGCTCGGCATTGACGCCGAATAACAGCTCGTGGTTCGTGGGCATCCAAGCGACTCTTCCCATCTTCTCAGGCGGCGCGCTCAAAGCAAGGTTGTCGGAGAATCGACATCAGTTGAAGCAGCTCGACGCCCAGCGGGACGCCACCATGGATGCGATCGATGCGCGGGCGCGCTCAGTCCTGGCGCGCATTCCTTCATCATATCCGGCGATTGCCCTATCAGGCGAGGCGGCCGCAGCTGCGCACGAGAACTATACCAAGGTCGCCGATGCGTACGCGCGTGGAGTGGTATCGATTACAGACCTGATCAGCGCGCAGGATGCCTCTCTCAATGCGGAGCTATCGCGAGCGCAGGCGACCTTCACTTTTCTGATCGATTTTTCCGACACGCTACGCGTGTCGAACAGCTTCGACGTACTTCTCGATCCTGGGACGCGAGCACCGTGGTACGACGCCGTCGATACCTGGTTCGACGCCCACGGTTTGCCGATTGCGACGCACTGAAGGTTCGGGAGCAAGGACTAATATGAATAGCCTACGCATTGTATTTAGAAGCTGCTGCCTCGCATCGGCTTTCATAGCGATCGGAGCGTGTCACGGCAAGCACGAGACGAACGATGACATTCGCCCCGTGAGAACCGAAGTCGTGGGCACGGGGCAGTATGGCGACAATCTCACCTATACGGGCGAAATTCGCGCGCGCCACGAGTCTGATCTCGGCTTCCAAGTTGCCGGCAAGGTGATTGCGCGCCCGGTAGACGTGGGTGCGGCGGTGAAAGTGGGCACGGTTCTGGCGCAGCTGGACCCCACCGATGAGAAGGTCGCGCTCGATTCGGCGCAGAGCACCGTGAACGCGGCACGGGCCGAATTGGCCCGTGCCACGAGCGAAGAGGACAGTTATCGCCACCTTCTCGAGCGCGGCCTCACCACGCGCACGACGTATGTTGCGCAGCAGACCGCCACCAAGACGGCGCAGTCCCGATTGCAGGAGGCTTCGGCAGACCTCAACCTGCGGCGTCGGCAGCTTGGCTACACGACCCTGCGCGCCGATCGCGACGGAGTGATTACGCGCGTCTCGGCTGACGTAGGCGCAGTACTCGCCCAAGGGCAGGCGGTCGCCACGCTGGCTCAGCCATCCGAGCTTGACGTGGTGTTTGATGTCGCCGACAGCCAAGTCGACGCGGTCCGCAATGCCAAGACTGTGGCCGCGGCTCTATTGTCAGCCCGTGACAAGTCATTGACAGCAGTCGTGCGCGAAATAGCTCCCAGCGCCGACCCCGTCACGCGTACTTACCGGGTGAGGTGCACCCTGCCCGCTCAGCCGCCCGGTTGGCGTTTAGGACTGAACGCCATCGTGACCCTCGCATCTGGGCAGGCAACGCTGGGCATCCGCATTCCGTCCACCGCCCTGTACGAAAAGGAACGTAAAAGCGCGGTCTGGATCGTCAAGGGTGATCAAACCGTCGAGTTGCGCCCCATCGTCGTGGCCCGCTACGACACGGACAGCGTCGAGGTATCGAGCGGCCTCAAAAGCGGCGAACGCATCGTCACCGCCGGCGTGCACAAGCTGCTCGCAGGACAGAAGGTAAGTCTGCTGTCGGAACCTGGAAAATGAAGCCGTTCAACGCCTCTGCCTGGGCGCTTGAACACAAATCCTTTGTTGGATTCCTGATGGTATTGCTGTCGGCGGCCGGGCTGCTCTCTTACGACCACCTCGGCCGTGACGAGGACCCGCCATTTACCATCAAAGTGATGGTGGTGCGCGCCGTCTGGCCCGGCGCCACCGCGGAAGACACGGCGCGGGAGGTCACGGACCGGCTGGAAAAGGCCTTGCAGTCACTGCAGTGGATCGACTACATCGCCAGCTATACCAAGCCCGGTGAAGCCACGTTGATGGTGAACCTGAAGGATCAGACGCCGCCCGCCGCGGTACCGGATCAGTGGTACCAAGTGCGCAAGAAAATTGCGGACATCCGTCAGACCCTGCCGCAGGGCACTCAGGGCCCATTCTTCAATGACGAGTTTGGCGATGTCTATGCCGTCATCTACGCCTTTACGAGCGATGGCTTCAGCTACCGGGAACTGCGCGACACGGTGGAATCGGCACGCTCGGAGCTGCTGCGCGTTCCAAATGTCGGCAAGGTCGACCTGATCGGTGTGCAGAACGAAGTGGTCTATATTGATTTTTCGACGCGCGAGCTGGCCGGGCGCGGCATCAGCACCGATCAGCTGGCGGAGTCCTT